>Ga0172368_10001678_pt1 | contig 29728 bp, 25 predicted proteins | sample Lak11m_FD_114540 | JGI IMG/M metagenome (GOLD analysis project Ga0172368, IMG submission 114540) | Freshwater microbial communities from Kabuno Bay, South-Kivu, Congo - kab_022012_11m | ecosystem: Environmental > Aquatic > Freshwater > Lake | place: Democratic Republic of the Congo: South-Kivu...
GAACTGAAAAAAGATTCCAATATCATATATAATAGTTTACCATATGTGGTGGTAACGTCAATTTTTTTATCTATAATGAGCTGAATGAAAATATGTTACGAATTACAACTGTAGAAGACCAGTAATATTTTTATTAATAGGAATTTTATCAGCAAAAAACAGTTCTCTTACATACGATTCATATTTTCCAATAATATCTCCGTCGCAGTTTGCACACAATATATGTTTCTCGTAATCAGCGGATTTTTGATTTTGTGAAATCAATGTTACTTTTCCAGTTGATAAAAATTCAAAAAGGTCGATCGAAAGTAATTTATGTTTGTGATCATATAAATTACTCTCACGAAAAATAAAATCTGGAATAATATGAGATTTTTTTATCAATGTCTTTGATTGAAGACATAATTTACAAGTTCCTACCATCGCTTCTTTTTTTGCATTGCCCCCAACGCTTTGCCGGTTGAAGCATTGCGGGATTTACTTGTTGTTCCTTTTATTTTTTCTTACCATTTACAGGTCTTGTGAATGCCAGCTTACGGGATATACCCGATTTGCTTTAACCGGTTTGTGTGTTCCCTGCATGAGCATCATGCAGCGCACACTTGTTGTAAGTTGTTGAAAAAGATCAAAAATACAAATTTTTGTGACGGCCCATAACAAGTATTTGACTTTCCTGAGGGTGGAAATCCCTTATATGCCGGGGACACCCGGAAGCATTAGCAAGCCGCAAGGTGGTAAAGCGTAACTGTGCAAAAAAGGAAGCGGAACTGTAGAATCTGGTACTGACGAACAGAACCGGGCGAAGCGAGCTTATGAGCACCAATAAAAATGAATATGTTGCGAATAACAAACCGGAACGAAGAAAAAAGAATTTTATTCGTCTGGAGGTGAATCCTGAACAGGCCATTTCATGGAGCAAAACGCGAATCGGAGGGTGGGCTACAGCCCAAAGCCCGATCCTGGTCACCACGATCACCCTGAAAAGGTTGAGGAAAAGGTGGTATCAATCTACACTCGATCTTTACCGGAAAATTTCCCCACAATTTAATGAACCACTGCTTGCGAGGTCCGTACCATCAGTGGTGTGAGAGCCTCACCCGGTCAGCTTTTGCTGGCTGGACGGGCTACTCGATTGCCTGTAGTTTTTTATGCTATTTCTAGTCCAGTCCTTTTTACTAAATCAATCAATGGTGAATCTTCATTAGTATTAAATCTCTTTTTCCCGACTAAATAAGGTTCAATTTTTGAATTTACTTTCCTAGTCAAACTCCAAATTTTTCCAGTCTGATAATCATCTTCGCTTTCAGTAACAATCATAATATCAATGTCGCTATCATCGGTAGCTGTGTTTGACAAATAGCTACCATACAAATATGCTTTATCGATGGTTATTCCCTCTGAACGTAAAACAAATATATATTTTCTTAATATTTCTACAATCTCTCCTTTAGCCATTCTAATAAGTTTTTAGTTTTTTCGAAGTATTCATTTACTTTAAAAATATCAGGCAAGTCAGGGCTATAATCAGGATACCGTCCTTGCAATTGATACTTCATTAAAATCCCCAAAAATATTTCAGTTTCATTATCAAAAACCAAGTCTGTTTTTTCTGATAAGTAAATTAAGTTATGCGACCTTGGGGCAAACTCACTAGAAGTCTTAACGACATGAGCTTTAATAGCTTTCTCAATCACTAAATGACAGAAAAATAATCCATGTAAAATTCGTTTTTCTCGAATTAGCAACTCAGCTGTCAATAAATCATCCTCAGCTCCCTTAGTCCAGTAATCAATTTGTTTTTTTATATCAATCATCTTTTATCGTCTAAAAACTCAAAGTTAAGAAAAACAATCATTGAACAGATTCAATTTCTTAATGTTTTCATGATTGCACTTCGTTTCTTAAAATTACAGGCAACTTGTTGTAAGCTGTTGAAAAAGTTCAAAAATACAAATTTTTCTGACGGCCCATAACAAGTGTATGACTTTCCGGAGGGTGAAAGACCCTTACGGGCGGGTTAATTTCGCCAACCGCTAATAAGTGGCAAGCTGGTTGTTGGTATCGACAGCGGTGAACCGGAGCGAAGCGGAACTCACGACCGAAGGGAGTAACGAAGCCAGACTGCAAAATCCGGTACTGACAAGCAGAATCGGGTGAAGCGAGCTCATGAGTACCAATAAAAATAAACATGATTGCGAATAAACGGTATATGAGGAATAGTTACCCGGGTACGCAACCACGTTCTTGCATCACCCAAAGAACACAAGAAGGGTAGTTATATAGATGCCGCGGAGTGTGGGCGGGGGTTCGGGTGTTGGCAAATTCGCGGAGAATTCAGCTGAGGTCATATAAGTTACGGAAACGAGCCGGCAAAAGACAAAAGATAGCCGGAGGTCTCACCAAAGTAGCGAAGGAAATAACATTTCAGTCCATACTATTTTAACCATTTCACAAGCCTTTTCTTGGCTTCTTCATGGGTGTGCACCTTATTACTTATTGATTGTTCAAGTCCACTTTCAACTTTGTCCATGAAAATCAGGTTGTCGACCAGTTCATCTAATGAGAAACTATCTGGAAACTTTGATATTGTCTTGATAACGTTGTCCTTAGTAAGCATCTTTCATTTATTTTAATTCACAAAGATAGCTAAAACTATCAAAATTTCAAAGAACTATGTTACGCTATTGGTTTTCCCTTCATCGTGGCTAACTTGTTTTAAGCTGTTGATCATTTTGAAGGCCTAACCAAAACTTGGCCGAATTTCCAAAAAAACTACTCAGGCGAATCGCAGTATCGGCTGTTATGCTTAGGTTCCCTTTAATAATTTCACTTATTCTTGTTTGAGGAATCCCAATATCCAATGACAATCGATATGCTGAGATTTGAATTGGAATTAAAAATTCTTCTTGTAATACTTCACCGGGATGTATGTTCTTTAGTTTATACATATTTCGATATTTTTAATGATAATCAACAATATCAACATTGTAAGAATGTCCGTTGATCGATCTCCTTCCCGGCTATTGATGTTGATCAGCACCCGTTCGTCCGGCATTTCCAAGCGTCAGATTCCAGCGTAGGCAGGACCTCCTTTAAATTAGCTGAGTTTTCATCCCGGGTTCGTATCCGTTCCGACCAGCCTGCAGCCAGTATAACTACGCCAGTTTGTTTTTGCTTCATGATAACTAATAAAATATTCAACCTCTTAGCACGTCCTCCTCCTCTCCCCCCGGGAGCGGGGGTTGGGGGGTGAGGTATCTACCAGGGGGCCGGGGGGGGGGGGAGGTAAACTAAAAGGCGCTCTCACCTGTAATATCCATTCCCGTGATCAGCAGGTGTACATCATGCGTTCCTTCATAGGTGATCACCGACTCCAGGTTCATCATGTGCCGCATCATAGGGAAATCGCCGGTAATGCCCATCGCGCCCAGTATCTGCCTTGACTCCCTGGCTATATCAAGCGCCATCTTCACATTGTTTCGTTTGGCCATGGATATCTGGGCCGGCGTGGCCCGATCCTCGTTGCGCAGGGTGCCCAGGCGCCAGGCCAGCAATTGAGCTTTCGTGATCTCAGTCAGCATCTCCGCCAGTTTTTTCTGTGTCAGTTGAAATGCGGCGATGGGTTTTCCAAACTGTTTTCTTTCAAGGGAATACTGTCGGGCTGATTCATAACAATCCATGGCTGCCCCTATCACACCCCACGCGATGCCGTACCTGGCCGAACTCAGACAACTGAGCGGCCCTTTCAGACCTTTGACTCCCGGAAGAAGGTTTTCTTTCGGTACCCTGACATCCGCGAAAACCAGTTCGCCCGTGGATGAAGAGCGCAACGACCATTTCCTGAGGGTTTCCGGGGTTGTAAATCCTTTCATTCCGCGCTCCACAAGCAATCCTTTCACCATACCGGTCTCATCCTTAGCCCAAACCACGCTGATGTCGGCAATGGGTGCATTGGTGATCCACATTTTGGATCCGTTCAGCAGGTAGTGGTCGCCCTGGTCGGTAAACCTGCTGAGCATGCTTCCGGGATCCGATCCATGGTTGGGCTCAGTGAGACCAAAAGCGCCGATTAGTTCACCGGTGGCCAGCTTCGGGAGGTATTTCCTTTTCTGTTCTTCGGTACCGTACTTAAAAATCGGGTACATAACCAGGGATGATTGCACGGAAGCCATGGAACGGATACTCGAATCTCCCCGCTCCAGCTCCTGCATGATCAGTCCATACGACATCTGGTCCATACCCGAGCCGCCATATTCGACAGGGATATAGGGACCGAATGCCCCGATCTCTCCCAACTCTTTCACAAGATGGCGTGGGAATTCATGTTTCTGGTTTGCCTCGTCAATAATGGGGATCACCGCGCGGTTCACCCAGGCCCTGATGGCTCCGCGGATCAACTTGTGCTCCTCCGTAAATAGTTCATCTACAAGGTAATAATCGGGGGATTGGTAACGGATCGTTGACATTTGTTTCGCTTATTATAGGTTGAGTTTTATAATCGTAATGTTTTGTTTAACCACAAATGGCGCCGAAGAAAGCACGAAAGGCACAAAGGAATCTTTGTGTGCTTTATGCAAAACTTTGTGTCGTTCGTGGTTTAATTGGCTATCATTCCGGATGATCATATAGTGTATCATAGTTATTCTCCCAGCCTGGTAATTTCCCGGCTGGCGTAAGATTCAACGGGGGATTCTGCCCCCCGATGTTTAACAGCCGCAACAATGCCGAAGAAATATATGGATTTTTCGAGGGATTGAAGGTTTCGCCCGTTTCGCGTGTCAGCCGTTCATCATTGCATCCTTCGGCGAAAGCGTTCTTCTTCTGGAGATTGTACAAAGCAACGGCATATGGAACCGCGTACTTTTGTTTCAGCCTTGCCAGCTCGAATGCCTTCTCTAACAATTCATACTCATCCTCACTGATCCCGTTTGAAAGACCGAGCTCATAAGCGCGCGTGGGTGTCAGTCCCTGAAGGAAAAGCTCGTCGATAAGAGATTCCCCGAAACCAAGACGCACCAGCTCCTGCACGGCGCCAAAACCACCCAGGATACCGTATTCGATCTCGGGCTGGTTGTAATTCTTTTTGACGCGGATAATATTCTTCCGGCTGAGCGAGTCGAATTCAACACCTTGTTGCACCAGGTCAAACCGCTGATTCAGGAAATACGTGAACTCGGCTCCGCCGCCCCATTTTTCACCGAACACGCCGATGGTCCAGACGGGCATCTGCTGGATGAACCGGAACAGCTTCATCCCGGCTTTTGTGAACCAGGAAGCATCCTTTTCTCCAAGGAACTGATAGCCTGTTTTTGCATCGAACCACCCCTTGTTGAACTGGCGTGCATCAGCTCCGAGCATGCGCATCCCCTTGCCGGAAGCGGTAAAAAGCAATGCGCCCAACGCTCCTTTTTCATACAGGCCGACTGAGATACCGATCGCGTGATCGAGCTGGTCGAGCGTGTTCCGGTTCCAGACATTCCCGCGGAGGGGATTGTCAAAAATTATGGTGGCGACCCGCTCTTTTTTGGATGGATATATGTACCGGAGATCGTTGTAATAAAGATCTGTTTCCCCGGTCGTAAAATTACGCTGGCTCACCGGAGTTCCATAAATACGTCCGTAACCAAGCAGGTTTGACCAGCCCCGTTTCTTCATGGTGTGGAGGAGCGAAGGTTTATCTTTTCGCGGACCGGTCATTCCGTCAATGTCAAAAAGTTCAGCCCTGTCGGGATTTTCAATTGCAGATTTTTTAACCAGACCGGTGAAACCCTCAATTCCGAAATAATCCAGGAATTTGTCGATGATCTCGCACAACCCGTATTTAAAGCGCAGCCCGGTTTTCGTGGAAGAATCAATGTCGGCGGCGGTAGCGTACTGATCCTGGATCAGGTCAAGCGCGTAAAGCATGATCGGGATCACATAACTTCTGAATGTTTTGCCTCCCCGGTCATCAGATCCGGCGATACGGATCAGCCCCCCGATGCTTTTAATAGCCGATTCGCGGTGATCCAGTGCCTTTGCCTCCGACAAAGACCAGAAATCAAGATGGTTGATCCCTGCAATGGTTATGTAAGATTTGCTTTTGGGATCATATACCCCGGTGATCTTTTCACGGTTTGCCGTTCCCGACCATTTAAAGAAACCCTCCTTGCCTTTTGAACTGGTACCGGTTCTGCCTGATTTCTCCAGTTCTTCGATCCATTTGGGGTAATTCCTGCCACCTTGTTTGTAAAGGCTCCTGAGCCGGTCGTTGTCCGGCAGCGCCTTCCCCATATGCTTGGCACATTCCGTATAGGGCATATGTCCTGTACGATCGAGTACCTGAAAGGGATTGGCCGTCAGGAGTTCGAATATCTGCGGTAATTCCACCAGGTCCTGTCCCGATTTCACATCCCAGTGAATGATGGCTCCCATGCCTTCGAAGATCGGATCGGCCACATAACCGTGATGGTCGTTCCGGAGTGCAATGACTTTCTTTTCCAGCACCTGTTCGGCGAATGCGACCCCGGCGGTGAATGTTTCCTCTGAGGCATATTTTCCCTTCATTACATCAAACAGGCGGTTTGCATGGAATGGGAAATATCCATGGCCCGTCAGGAACTTGTCCCTCAGGAACCTGTCGTTAAAAAGTACGGCCAGTTCAGCCGTGGTATGAGATGAAGTGTTTGAAAAGATAAAGACAAGTTTTTTGGAGTCTGCATACTTCTCGATGTTCCCGAAGATAACCTTTTTTACGTCTAATCGTTCGGTGGCCGCTTCCCAGATGATCTCAGCCTGGCCGAGCAGAGTAAAATCCTTTGAATAAGTAACGCGGGAAAGGCACGCGGCCGTTTGTTCTTCCAGCATTCTGCCACCTTCGGCAAGGTTTGAAAAATAACCGCCGATCTCCCCGGAAGCCCTTTCCAGGGCGCTTTCGGCAATATCGATGAAAATGACATCAAACCCTGTTTTATTGAGGATATCGATACCGATCCCGATCCCCATGGTGCCGGAGCCGATGATGGCGATTTTTTTAATATTGTTCAGTTTCGCGATCTCCTTCTGGAGTAGTTTATTCCCGAATGAAAAAACAGTTCCCATATTCTTAATTATTAGTCGATTAAACGTTTGAAAGCACTTCTCCCCCTCTCCTTTAGGAGAGGGGGTTGGGGGTGAGGTTAAACGATTTCCACACAAACTGCCCCGCCCTGGCCTCCTCCGATACAGGCGGATGCGATACCTGTTTTCAGACCCTGCCGTTTTAGTTCATAAATAAGGTCGGTGGTGATGCGAAGGCCGGTGGCTGCAATGTTGTGTCCCATGGCAATTGCGCCCCCGTTCACGTTGGTACGATCGCGCGGGAGGGACAGCTCCTTCTCAACGCCCAGGTACTGGGCTGCAAATGCCTCATTGACCTCGAACAGGTCGATATCTTTCTTTTTCATCCCAAGTTTTGCCAGAAGATCCTGAATAGCAGGTACCGGGCCCTGGCCCATGATCTCGGGCGGAACCGTGGAGAACTGGTAACCCCTGATCTTTGCCAGATAGGGGATGTGATTTTTATCGGCGAATGACCGTTCCATCAGCACGGCGGCTGCTGCACCATCGCTGATCTGGCTTGCATTGCCCGGGGTGACGAGCCCGTCAGGTTTCAGCATCGGGCGAAGGTTTCCCAGTTCAGTCCTGCTGATATCATATTTGATCCCTTCATCGCGCCAGACACTTATGGCATTGCCGGCCTGATCAATGGTATCGACTGTAAAAATACCCCGTAAGTAATTGTTCGAACCAGGATTTTCAAACCGGTTCCATTGTTTCGACTGGGCAATAATGGCGCGGGTATGGCTGAGGTATGCAAAATCATCACAATCTTTGCGGGTGATCCCCGTTTGTGCCCCGTATAATTCGGCTGTTTTAGGCATCAGGGTTTTAAAAAGGTTGTGGTTAAAACCCTCCATCAGGTAATCGCGGAGCGGGGCATCTTCGAAATCCCATACGCTGTCTTTTTTCCTGCGGCCCTGATGGATGAGATTGGTTTGCGACATGTTCTCGGTTGCAAAAGATAAAACACAACCCGCATTTCCTGAAACCGACATCAACTGGTCGAACCCGTCGGCCAATACCTGAAATCCCGTCCCGCAGATCCTAAGGGTCGTCTTCCCCGGTGCCACCCGCAGATTCTCCTTATCATTGAACATTTCCGCGACCCTTACCGCCACATTTCTCGGCAGGTAGATCTGCTGGTTCATCGAATCGATGTAGATCATCCCTGCAACCACGGAGTCGATCCGGATCTTCGCCAGGTCAATCCCCGACCTGACAATGGCTTCATATACCGCCAACACGGCCAGATCTTCGGCCGGCAGGTAATTATAATACCCGCCATGCTTGCCAATCGGGGTCCTGGCCGCGCTTACGATCACTACTTCTTTTTGTTTTTTGTCCATATGATGAATTATTTTATTGACCCCACCCTGATTCCCTCCACAAAAAGGGAGGGCCTTTCTCCCCCTTCCCTTAAAGGGGAAGGGGGTCAGGGGGGATGAGGTCAATAGATTTTCTTTCACTGTTTAACAGCACGCAACCAAATGCAGCCAAAAACTGTGCCTGCTCCGGGCTGTCAGAATCGGGGTATCTCTGTTTGAACAGGCCGACGATGGTCGGGTGCATGGCCGGCAACCCGCCGGTGATCACCAGGTGATCTTCAACCAGCGCCATCTCCATCGATCTTAAAATAATGGAGTTATAGATACCAAGAATGATATTGGGTAATGTTGCACCGTTCTTGATCATCCCGATTATTTCGGAAATGGCAAATACCGTACAAAAACTATTGATCTTCACTTCCCGGGTGGCATCTTTCGCAAAGTTCGTAAATTCTGCAGGGGTCACATCGAGCCGGAAGGCGATCTCCTCCAGGAAGGAACCTGTTCCTGCTGCACATTTCCGGTTCATCTTGAATTTATCGACCTGGCCCAGTGCATTTACCTGGATAAATTTGGTGTCCTGTCCCCCGATATCTATGATGGAACAAGCACGTTGATAAATATGGTAGACCGCCCTGGAAAGTGCGATCAGCTCTGAATTGGGAACAAAAGGCACCTGGATCTGTTCCCTTCCGTAACCACAGGTAAAAACCGGACTTTCGATTTCGTGTGATTCCGAGAAATGGTCGATGATCTTCGAGGCAGCATTGTTGAAGTTATAACCGGATTTGACACAGAAAGTACCTGCCATCCAGTTATTTTCATCAACCAGAACTCCTTTCGTATACGACGACCCAAGATCAATTCCCAGACGGTACATTTACAATTTACGAATTATGAATTACGAATTACGAATTTATTTTTACAAGTTGCACGTTGCACTTTGCCCTTATTTTCACCTTCCCGCCAATTGATCCACAAACGTCTCAATCGCAATAATGCTTTGTTCCTCGCTGTAACACCGGGGATCGTTCAGATCGCCGTTGATCTCAAGGTACGGGATGTTCGTGCGTTTGAACAGCCGGTTCTGCAACCCGAAACGGTTATTTGAATTCCTCGCGCAGGTCTTGGATTCATGGTAGATGATCCCGTGAACGGTGAATTCCTTCAGCAACCGTTCCAGGATATTTTCTTTCACAGAATCGGACCTGACAATAAAGAGTTTACTGTAAGCCAGGGCAGAAGATTCAAACGGATCAGCCGGGTCGAGATCATCAAATACCCAACTGTTGCAATAGGTTGACGCGACAATGCAGGTATCGAGCCGGGCGAACAATTTCGCCAGGTTACTCAACCTGTACCAGAGTGGCATGCCTTCCCAATAAACCCTGAATCGCTCTGCAGGTACGGCACTGATGTTATTATCTATCCTTGCTTCAAGTTCCTTCAAAAGGATCTTATAATATTCAACTGCATGGATCGTACCCCGCATGACAACGATAGGCCCCATGTGGATGGCGGAATCGAAGAAATTGATGGGCGATGGAATGTGCCGGGCTTTTTCCAGTACCTGCTTCCAGAGCACGCAACCATCATGGGACAAACCAACTGTTTCACTGAAACGGTCCCGGTCAAACTTCTTTCCTGACACTTTTTCAAGTTCGGGAATGATCCGGTGGTACTGGTCAGAAACGCTTTTAACGATCTCCGGGGTAAGGTCGGAGATGCATAACGGGGTATGGATCCCCACCATCGGAACATTAAAATGCCTGGAATAAAAGCTGAACCAGTCTTCCACCTCCCTGCACTGGTTCGTATTATAGACGAGAATATCGGGCCGGGGAACCGATGCGAAGCCACTCTTCTGGAGGGGAGTCTCATTTTGCAGGAAAGCGCCGATATCACTGGTGAGATAAGAACAAATATCTGGTGAATATCCATGGGCCACTGCAGTCGGAATGTATTTGTCGGCATTCTTCCCGGCACCCAGCATGGCGCCATGATTTTCAGGAAAGTACACTTCGAATCCCATGGAGTATAGCAGTTCGGCAGGCCCGACACTGGTACACCAGGCTATTTTCCGGCTGTGTGTTTCAGCGGCATCCTTTAGCCGTGCGAAATAACCATCCATTGTCCTGCGAAGGTCATCCGCCGACTGCAGCTTTACAAGCATGTTTTTTTCCTGGTTTATATTTTCTGTCATATTTCTTTTTCTATTTTGGCACCACCTTTTTCCCCTCTCCCCGGGGAGAGGGGGCCGGGGGGTGAGGTATCAGCAATTTTTCCAAACCGGTTTCCGTTTTTCAATGAATGCATTGATCCCCTCATTGGCATCGTGCGTTTCCATCATTTCCTTCACATACATATCGGAAAATTCCGGGAGGTGTTTCAGCATAAAGAAGTCAAAGGATGCCCTGGCAGCTTTGGTGGCAAACCGAAGGGCTGATGCGCTCTTTACAAGGATATTTTTCCGGATCCATTCATCCGTGGCCGTATCCATGGCAGCTTTGTCCTCAAAGACTTCGTTGACCAGGCCGATGGATCTTGCCTCTTCGGCGGTGATGATCTTTCCGGTGATCAGCAGCTCTTCGGCTCTTGCATTTCCTACTTTCAACGGCAGCATGACCGAAGCCGGTGGGGCAAACACGCCCAGGATTATTTCTGGTTGTCCGATCCGGGCGCTCTTATCTGCAAAAATAAAATTGCAGGCGAGCGGCAATTCGAAACCGCCTCCCAGGCATTGACCGGATAACTTGGCCAGCGCAGGGATGTGGAGGTCGATCAGGGTAAAGAACATCCTGTGAAAACCTGCCAGCATCGCCGCGGCTTTGTCTCTCGTGTGTTCAGCCACACTGGCCCCGTAAGAGAAATTATTTCCGGCTCCTTCGAAGGTTATCAGTTTGATATCCTTTTTGTTTTTCAAAGAAACCAGGAATTCATTGATCTCACCCATCATGATGCCATCGAGGATATTGGCCTTACCGTCATCCAGGATCACCTTTGCAACGGCATCATCGTATACATATTCGACTTTGATCTTTTGCATAATCTTTTGTGTCTTAGCGACTTAGCGGTGAAAAGTATTTTTGTTTACTGAAATTGAGGGGAAACGGCATGAATGAGATCATCATTCCATTCATGACCCTGCGCCAGCATCTGCCGCAGTTTGATGAAATCAACTTCCCGTTTGTCTTTCGGCCCGTCATTAAATGCCCTGAAGCCAGCCTTGCCTTCGGTCATCATGTTGAGTGCAAGCCAGTCGCGGTTGCTTTCCTTGTTTTTATCCCAATGTTCGAGTTTGTGTTTCCGGAGGGAATTCAAGGTCTTGCTCAGACAGTTGGGCATCAGGTAAAGGAGTTTGGTGCAGAATCGTTCAACAGCCTGGTCGAGCATCGAAAGGTCCATTTCCCCTGCTTTCATGATCTCCTTTCCTTTCACCAGATCTTCCCCGGTTTTCATCTTTCCGTAGATGATCTGACCTTTGTTGTTTACCCATTGATCGGTGTATACCAAGGGATTCGGAATGAATTCTCCGTTCATTTTAAGGGCCGGAACCACTTCGGTAATCAATCCCCCGCGCAATGCCTCGTAGGCCGACCATGGGTCGCAAACCGTACAGGAGAACATGGCATTTTCAATTCCGACGAACAGGGGCAGAAAATCGGTAGACCCTCCGTCGGGAGCGCTGCCATGTTTCGGTCCGGCCTGTCCGAACCGTGCGAAATCCTGGGCGATGGAAAAATCACAGGCCATGCCGATCTCCTGTCCGCCTCCGATCCGCATTCCATTCACCCTGCAAACAACAGGTTTATCGTTCATGAGGATGGAGGAGACCATATCGTTGAACAAACGCATATATTGCTTGTACTCCTGGGGATTCCCCGCATAGTACTCGGCATACTCTTTTGTATTGCCACCGGTGCAGAAGGCTTTGTCGCCCACCCCGGTGAAAATGATGGCTGCAACACTCCGGTCGTTGGAGGCTTCACGCATGGCAAGGATCACCTCCTTGACGGCTCCGGTCGTATAGGAATTATACTGCTGCGGATTGTTCAGGATGATCCATGCGTTAAACAATCCTTCAACAGGATTGCCGCCAAGATCCCTGCAGGGACGTTTTTCATACAAGATCTCCTTGTAGGTGACTTCAGTAAGATTATGGCTTGCTAACATGACTTCTTGTTTTATGTTAATAATTTACGGTTTTTCGTTTGACTACCTCTCCCCCGTCCCCTCCCCTTCAAGGGGAGGGGTGCAGGGGTGAGGTCCTTAATCAAAATCAGGCACCAGCACTGATCTTTTGTTATATACATGGTTCAGGGTATTCCTGAAGACCTCGTTGATCTTCGACAAGGGAAATGTTTCAACAAAATCATTGATCTTCAGCTTGTCGGTTGCGATCAGGTCAACCACTTCGGGATAGAGTTCCGGTTTACACCCCCATGTCCCGATCAGCTTGGCATCAAAAGCCATGAGGTTACTGAGACGGACCTCGGTGCGGTCAAGTGTAAATCCGACAATGGAAAGGGTAGAGGTAAAAGTGATAAGGTTAAAGCCCAGTTCCTGACCCTGTTTCGTGCCCGAAATTTCAAAGATCTTCCAGCCATAGCGCGAAACACCCAGCTCCTTTGCAATCTCCCTGACCTTCTCCCTGATTGTTTTTATATCGAGGTTTTTCACATTCAGAATTGCATCCACTCCGTTTTTTCGGGCAATTTCCAGTTTGGTGTCGTCAATATCGAGGGCAAGCACCCTGGCGCCGAGTATCCGGGCAATAAGAGCCGCGTAAATGCCAACTCCGCCCACCCCGATCACGATGGCAAGATCGCCGGCTTCAAGTTCTGACTTTTTGATAACCTGGTATGGTGTAGAGATGGCATCGGCAATTACGGATAATTTTTCAAGGGTGTATTTTTTTAACAGAATGTCAGGAACGGGACAGAGGAATCGGGAAGGAACCAGAATATGCGAAGCAAATCCCCCGTGAAAATCATTCCCGGGCATTAATTGTTTCTGGCACATATTGCTTCGCCCCTTTTTACAGAGCTCACATTCCCCGCATGGTAAAACAGCGGGAATGATCACGTTTTTACCAACCCATTCTCCCGGGCCGGCAATGACCTTTCCACTGATCTCATGACCAAGGGTCAGTGGAAATTCCTTTTTTGTTTTTACGCCGTAATGCCAGAAACTGAGATCGGTATGACATACTCCGCAACCTGCAATTTTCACCAGCGCCTCATGTTCACCGGGAACGGGCAAGGGGCTTTCGGCAAGCTGAAAATCCGCATCCAGCGCTATCATCTGCCACGAATACATTTTATTATCCATAGTTTAACTTTTTTTATACCCCATCCCGATCCCTCCAGGGGGGGCGTGAATTACTTACATCTCCCGACGCCATCCTTGCAGGAAATGGCGCAAACAAGGTTTGTGAGAACCAGGTTTATCGGGGTCTTTATATAATGTTTACGTCCATAGTCAACAATTTTGCCGTTCATGTAATCTATCTCAGTCTCCCGCTTATTGATGAGGTCGACCGCGAGCGACGGCATATGGTTCCCGGCGCTGTTCAGGTACCTGATCGCTAATTTAACGAAATTTTCGGGTAGTTTTATCTCTTCGGCATTGGCAACCTGTACTGCCTCATAAATGATCTGTTCGATGATCTCCAGAGTGTCCCTGTTGGTCATGGCTTCTTTCATGGTAAGCCGGGAAATGGCACACAGCGGGCTTAAGGCAGCGTTCAGGATGGTCTTTTCCCAGATTTTATCGTTTATAATGAACGAATTCACTTGTTCGGTTGCAAGGTCAACGCCTGACAGTGTCGTTGCGATCCATTTGGCCAATGCTTCCTGCGAATCGTCAATAGATCCAATAAAATTGGGAGGATTGAAAAAGTTGATCGCGGTCACGTTCGGGGCCTGGAGGTTCCCCGCGAAATTGATCACCATCCTGAGGATGGAGGATTCGGGGAAATGTCCCTGGTATTTTTTCCCGATATCGATCCCGTTCTGGGCGCTGAGAAGGAAAACATCCTTTTTCAGATTTTCTTCGATGATCTTTACAATTTTATCGACATGATAATCCTTAACGGCTGAGATCAGGATATCAAAATCATGCTCCAGCATCTCTTCAACTGAGTAGTATACATATTTAAAAAATGTCTTCTTTTCAATTTTCGAAACAAGCTCCATCCCTTCCATGCGAATGAGGTTGAGTTTTTCGCGGTCAAGATCTGTAACGGCGACTTCACAGCCGGCAAGTTTGAAATGTACGCCCAGCGTCTGCCCTATGGGACCTAGCCCGATGATCCCGATGTTATACTTCTTGTCATCCATGGTTTTTATTTTGGTTTAGGATTGTTCCATTTTTTCACAGTATGATCCTGGCATCTGCCACATATATTTCGTCGCCTGTTGCAAAAAGCGGATTGAGGTCGAGTTCCCTGATCGCGGGGAAATCCGTTGCCAGCATGGAAATACGCTGAATGATCTCCGCGGTTTTATTTATGTTGATCCCTTTTTCGCCCCTGAACCCATGAATCAGCGGTGCAGCTTTGATGGAATTTATCATCTCCAACGCCTCGACATCCGTCACGGGACTGATTGTAAACGTGACATCCTTCAAAACTTCAACGAATATCCCTCCAAGACCAAACATGATCATATGACCGGTACCCTCTGAGGCTTTTGCCCCTATGATCAGTTCCCTTCCTTTTGGAACGAATTTTTGTACAAAAAACCTGATCCCGTCGCCAAGTTTTCTGCTCATCGAAAGGGCCACACCGGCGGCCTCTTGTGCGTTCTGAATATTCACGACCACGCCGCCCACATCGCTCTTGTGAACGATCGCTTCCGAATCGGCCTTGATCACCACTGGAAATCCTATTTCCCGGGCCACCGAAACGACCTCTTCCGGATCATGTGCAATACCCCAGCGGGCTACCTTTATCCGGCAGGCTTCCAGAATGCCATAAACTTCCGCGGCCATCAGTACCGATCTGTGCTCTGACCGGACATTGTCGAGGATCATGCGGACAAAGTTTGTGTCTACATCCGTGAATTGTTTGACGGAACCCTCTTTCGCCGACTTAATCCTGTTGTATCGTACCAGGGAATGAAGTGCACGGGCTGCAGTTTCGGCAAAATCATAACACGGGATCTCCCCATCCTTCAGGATTTTTGAAGTACCTCCCCATTTCTGTTTATCGGTCATGTAATTACAAACGATTGGCTTGTCTCCGGCCTTTGCAGCCGCCGCGATCTCACGGGCGACATTCTCGCAATCGACGAAAGGAGGCGTCACAAAATTCAGGTATATGCTGTCGAACTGGGGTTCCTTCATCATCACCTCAAGAGCGCTTTTAAAATGGGCCGGGCCGGCAGTTGCTACAACATCCAGCGGATTGCGGATAGAAGCCGATTCCAGCATCGTCCCTCGGAGGATCTCAGCGGCTTTCTCCGAAAGTGGCGGTATTTCCAGCCCGCAGCTTACCAGTTCATCGATGGCAATGACGGATGGTCCGCCGGTATTTGTAATTATCCCAACTCTGTTCCCCCCGGGAACCGGTTGGGAGGCAAGGGCTACAGCCGCATGGCAAAGATCTTCCTGGCTGCCGAAGGTAAGGATACCGGCTTTTTTATAGAGAAGGTCCAGCGAGATATTGCCAGCCAGTCCGCCAATATGCGAACGTGAGGCCTCAGCTCCCTTGTCTGTCCGGCCGGCCGTGATCGCCAGAACCGGTTTCCGGGCTGTTACCTGTTTGGCTACAGCAATAAACTCATCAGGATTTTCAAGACTTTCAGCATAGAGCACGATGGCCCTTGTTTCTTCGTCTTTCCCGTAATAACTGAGGATCTCCGTTATCGATACATCCGAACCGTTGCCATTGGAGGCATACATTCGCTGACCAATGCCCATATCATGGAAAGCCTGCATGATCACGGCGCCGACCCCCCCGCTCTGGGCGACCACGGAAATGTGTCCAGGTTCCGGGTAAGTGAAGGTGAAATTACAATACGCGTTGATCGCGGGATCCGAGTTGATGATACCCTGGCAGTTCGGTCCTACGATCCGGATGCCATATTTTTTTGCCCGGGCCAAAAAATCGTCTTCCAGCGCTTTTCCCTTGGCTCCCATTTCTTTAAATCCTGCCGTGTTGATGATGATGGCTTTAATTCCTTTCTTCCCGCAGTTTTCCACCTCTTCGGGTACAAAGGGGGGCGGGATCACGATATGCGCAAGGTCTATCTCCCCGGGTACATCCAGAACCGTGGAATAGGCATTTAATCCACGGATCTCATCCACCTTTGGATTGATGGGATAAACCGGCCCGTTGAACCTGTAATGAAGAAGGTTTTTAATGATCACATTGCCAATAGAAAGTTCTTTGACAGAAGCGCCGATCAGCGCAACGGCTTTTGGCTTGAACAAGGAATCAAGTTGGTCGTTCATTGATTTAAATTAAGTTTGTAATAACGGAAACCACCCCATAATGCTGCACCAATTGCGCCCGCAAAAATTGAATCGGGATGTGTCCTGATCTCAAGATCCATTTTACTCTCTTCAAGAAGTTCCTGCAACGCCTGGATCATCCCGATGTTCATGGCCATGCCTCCGGTAAGGGCCACCGGAGAGGTTGCTTTCAGCGATGAAAGCAGCTTGACGATCTTATTGGCAATGGAAAGATGGATTCCCTTGATGATGTCAGGTGTGGAAATTCCCCTGGAGACCATATTGATAACATCAGTCTCGGCGAGAACTGAACAGATACCCGACGGGGTTTCAGGGGTGACGGCCTTCAGCGAAGTCGCTCCCACATCTTCGATGGCAAGACCAAGGTACCGGGAAATGTTCTCAATGAACTGGCCGGACCCGGAAGCGCACTGCCCGGTCATTTTATAATCGAGCACCCGTCCTGATTCATTGATCTTGATGGCCCTGACATAAAGTGCGCCCATATCGATTACCGTCAGGGCTCCGGGATTTAGAAAAACGCCCCCTTTCGCGTGGGTGGTCATGCTGTAAAAATGGCCGCGTTTCCGCGGGAGCAGTTCCCCTTCGCCCGTGGTAGCCAGATAAGCAATCTCGTTGTATTTTATTTTATTCTTCTCCAACATGTGATCAATGACCTGATCGGCGACCATCCCCGGGTTTCTCTTCCTGATCTTTTCAGTCTCCTTGTCAATGATGACCGGGGTATCGGAATAGGACATCAGAACAGCCTTGATGATACTGCTTCCTATATCAACCCCGAACGTATATATCTGATCCTTCATTTATTGATTTTAATTGCTTCTCCTTGCAAACATGGCCCCGCCGAGGGCCCCCATGAATATGGAATCGGTATGTACATTGATCTTTATATCTTTTCCATAGTTCTGCAGCACCAGTTCCGAAACATATTTGAGTACTGCCTGATTCCGTGCCACGCCGCCGGTAAAGGTGAATTCGTTCCGTACGCCTCCGGAACGGGCAAGCAACGACATTGCACGCATCACAATGGCACGGTGCAACCCGGCAAGAATGTCCGACCGTTTCTGACCGACATTGAGCAACTCCCTGATTTCTGCTGCAGCAAATACAGTGCAGGTGGAACAGATGTTCACCTCGCTGGTCGCTTCGATTGCCAGCGGGCCAAGTTCGTTCAGCGAGATATTGAATTCATCCGCGATATACCCAAGATACCTTCCACAGCCGGCCGCACACCGGTCGTTCATAAAAAAACTCGTGACAAGCCCGTGACTGTCGACCTGGATTGCCTTTGTGTCCTGTCCACCGATATCGAGCACGGTCCTTGTATAGGGAAATACCGCGTGGGCGCCGAAAGCATGACATAAGATCTCTGAACGAATGGATTTCTCAGGAAAAGGAAGCAACGCCCTGCCATAACCCGTTCCGACCATGTTGGTGATGTGGATATCGAGATTGGAAACAAAACTGATGTGCCCTTTCAGCGAGTCATAAATTTGCTTGTAATTGCCTTTAAGGAGATTCAGTTCACTGTCGAATCCGACATCGGTTGCATCCGGAGCCGAATCATCCAGATCGGAATATTTATCATTCAAAAGTTCCATCGATTGATATACCAGTTCCCTGAAGTTATATTCCGTTAGCTCATTCTCCACGTGAGTGATGCTTTTATCATAGACGAGCATCATGGGTTCGAAGTATTCTTTCGACAAACTGTTAACTGTTTTATTGTATTTTTCGCTCACAATATCCCGGAAAAACTGGTTTTTCTGTCCCAGGTTGCCGTTCAGGTATTCATTCAGAATAGCCGGTCCGGTCTCCTTTACGATCTGTGTAATATATCCGTTTATTTTTTCTTTCCTTTCCCCGGCGAAGGTGCCTTCAATCGTATCACGGAACTGTACATTCAGCCGGTCTAATCGTCGCTTGAACTGAAGGTACTGAAACACCGATTCCACATCTTTAATGTATCTTTTGTATTCGGGTTCGCGTTCAATCTCATCTTCCAGTTTCATTTTCAAGAGGGAGAATCTGGCATTGTAAATGGCTTCCAGCCGCGCAATCTCGGTCGCAACGGTATAATTTGCCCTGGTATTGGTGATGCCCCGCCCGATGATGTGGTCGTTTTCATCGATGATGATGGCTTTGGAAGTAGTCGATCCAAGGTCAATTCCCAGGTAATATTTCTTCATGGATGTACCAATTAAATTTAACTATTCCAGCTCCATTTACAGGAGTCAGACTATTTTACAGATCTGATTTCACTGCCTTGTCAGGATCATCTTCCTTTGTTCCAGCATCTGGAAAAAGGATTCAAGACGGTTTTTGATGTTCGAGTAAGAGAAGTATCGGGGATCAACAAGATCGGATTCGATGAACCCGACCGGAATTTCGAGTTTTCGCTCCAGCTGCTGCATGATCATCAACTGCCCTGCCGAGAATGAGTTACAGCTCTTGATAGAGTTAACAAGGAACCCGTCGGCATGGTAATCGGTAATGCATTTTGACAACAGATCGACACGCTGCTGAAGATTGAGATTGGTATAGCAGTTCATGCAGTATTCTGCAAGGCTTTCAAGCGGTTTATCAGGATTGACACGAAAACCCATGTCGTACACCCCTCCCACCTTTGTGTAGGAGGAAGCGACGATCACGGCGCCCATGTCATAAAACAGTTTCCAGAATTCACGGAAATGGGTCCAGTTGGGAGGTCCTTCGACCACGAGGCGGAACCGTTCCTCTTCCATCTCTCCCTCGGGAGTGATCGGGCCAAGTTTCTTTTCAATACGGGTAAGAATTTCTTTATAGAGCTCATCATAATAATCCACCGCTTCCGGTGTCCCCCTGAAGCCACTGTTGATGGGGCCGATGTAATAAACTCCGGCAAAATAAGCATCAATGGGAGACGGCCGGTTTTTGGTGGTATCGAAGATCTTTATAATGTAATCTTCAACCCTGGAGGAATTACGCAGGATAGACTTTAATTTATCCTCATCGTATTTTTTCCCGGAGACCTGCTCCATCTTAGGGATCACCTCCTCCTTCAACTGTTTGACCATGTAGGCCGTCATCTCAGGCGTGATTTTATGGTCCTCCTGGTAAGGGGTGTGAAGCATGGCAACAGGCACGCCGGGATAAAGCCGTCCGAGGGTCTCAAACCATTTCAGGAAAGTAAAACAACCGGTATAGCTTAGCAGCAATAAATCCGGGTCCGGGATCTTTTCACCGGTGGGGCCGATGTTCCCGTTAAGCATCATCCCGACATCGCATTTCACATAGGTGCATACATCCTCGGAATGACCGTGCTGTTCGGCATCGCGTATATAGCCGGCGGATTTTTTTCGCATACCCGATTGTAATGCATTGAGCTCGGGATATACCGGAAGCATGTCAAAAGAGAGGATCAGCTCAGAGACATTGCCGGGAACAAAAGTATAAACCACCTTCTTCCCGGTTTCTTTAGCCATGCTGAGCTCCCTGAAATGCTGCGTGATCATCCCTTTTTGAATGATCATGCTGCGTTCCTTTGTTACTTCTTTTGCCATATTCCTCTCTTTCAGCAGTGTTTATAACCTTTCATTCAAAACCGGTTCGTCCCAGAGTTTTATTGAATCAGAGAATGTACCGACCTGTTCTTTGATCACCTTGAACTGACCTGTATTTTCGCTGTAGAGGAAACTGATGAACCGGATATTTTTATCATTACACTCCTTTTGCAGGATGGGATGATCAAGCAGGGCAGGATCACAGAAACTCGGAGCTGCAAAAATCACCCCGTCGACTTTTCGCTTCCTGATCAGGTCAACCAGGCGTGCCTCTTTTGGATGGTCAACATCAAAGACCGAAGATGAAAAAGTACTTTTTTCCAGGTACGCCAGGGTTATCGCATCAAGGGGGTCAGTGCCGGAAGTATCAATATCCCCCTGGATCCACCTTGCCCCCAGCAGGAAATCGTCCTCAACGATATAGCAGCCGGCCAGTTCAATGGTTCGGATCAACCCGGCCGGAGGTTGTTCGCAAAAGGCACCGATCACGAGTACGCGGATCTTATCCATGGGTTCTCCGGTACCCTCACGGATCAGCCGGATCACCCGGGTGAGAATTTCATTGTGTTCTTCGACCGGAATGACATATCCGGCACGGACGATATGGTAGAGGTCTGCCGCGGTCATCTTCCACGGAAACTCCTGACGGATATCATAAAGTTGGCACGTGAGGCTACGGTTGATATTGAATAACCCGATGGAATGGTTGAGCCTTTCAGCAGTCACCTCAATCCCGTTTATTTTAAAAATCTCATCAAGAACGGTCTGAAGTTCAGAACGGTAAAATGTGCCCCCGATATGGGATTTGAAATTCTGCGGGAAGTCCAGGTACTTGACAAATTTACCTTCCCCCAGTAGCTGAAACATCCCGGAAAGGTTACGGATAACATCACAGATGGAAGGAAAAATGAAACCATCGAAATCCCTGAAATGTTTGTCCAGGACAAGTTCGATGATACTCCTTGGCATATGGCAAATGTATGACTGGTAATAAGCATCGCCTTTGATGATCAGTTTTTTGTCCCCGCCTCCCAGGATCCCCACTCCCAGTCCGTTCGCGGCATGGATGATTTCACGCGGGAAGTAAATAGGCATATTGCCTATGATCACACGGTCTTTTTCCTGTGATTTCCATTCCCGGGCTCTTGTAAAGGAAAGATCAAAAGCCAGATCTTCACACCGGGAAACTATTTCGTTCAGCGTGTTCAGAGGAGTAAGGTTTTAAAACGAATGAAGCCTTCAAAAGTATGAAAAATAATTATCGGAACTCAGATTATTTTTGATACACGGGGTTCAGGTTACATATAAAATTCTACTTTTGTTTTTTAATACAGAGCCAACTCCGAAAAGTAATTTCGATACGAATCTGCCTGCCCCCTGGTGTTCCCTTGGAAAGGGAGGGGTGTAACACTACAAAAGCTACAACAAGATTTCTGTAAAGACGAATCACGTTAACCACTTAATCCCATCTGAATCCGTGAAATGGATTCAGGTAATAATGGAAGGGAAAAAAATGAGGTACGCGGAAACAGGGTATAATTTAGAAATTGATCTGACCCGCGGGAGCATCGAGCGGGTTGCAACTGACCCGTTCGACACCGAACTTTATCTTGGGGGGTTGGGTACGAATGCAAAGATATTATGGGACAGGGTTCCGCCTGAAGTTGAAGCCTTTTCTCCGGATAACCTGCTGATTTTTGCCAGCGGTCTTTTATGCGGCACAACTGCTCCGGGTTGTAATCGTACGATTGTCTCCACCATTTCTCCTCAGACTAATTTACTGGCATTCTCAATGATGGGGGGATTTTGGGCCCCGGAATTGAAGTATGCCGGTTATGACAAAGTGATCTTTCGGGGCAAGTCGCCCGAACTGGTTTATTTGTGGATAAACAATGACAAAGTTGAAATACGTGATGCTTCGCATCTGAAGGGTAAAGGCACTATTGAAACGGAAGAACTTATCCGGCAGGAGTTGAATGAGCCGAAAGCACAGGTAGCTGCCATCGGCCTGGCCGGTGAAAACAGGGTTTATTTTGCCTCCATTGAACAAGGCAGATCCAGCGCCAGCAGGGGCGGGATAGGGGCGGTGATGGGAGATAAAGGGATAAAGGCGATCGCGGTACGCGGAACAAAAGACCTCAATGTTGCTCAACCGGCTGAATTTATGGCGCTCTGCAACGAAGTGCTGGAATATATCAAAGACCGGGAAAAAAAGCCGATCCCGGGTGTTATGCCCATTTTAGCCGGGCTTGGGTCACCGCAGGAGATGAAAGTCCATGACGAGAAGTGGCACACCGAGAATTTCATGTGGGGAAATTCACGGACACGGAGAAAAGATTTCTGGAACGAAGAGATCGAAAAAAATTGGAGGGACACACTGGAAAATGCCCGGATAAGGTTGATCAGTTGCTATAACTGTCCGATGAAATGCGCGGCAACCCTTTCCCTGCCGGGATTTCCAACCTACATGATGAAATGCTTCTCAAAACTGACCTATACCATGGCAGCTTATTCTGACCTGAATTTTGGCTTGAAGATCGCTCAACGGGCTACAGAGTTTGGAGTGGATGCATTCTCAACGCCGCAGGTTATGGCATTCGCACTTGAGCTCTATGAAGCAGGCATTCTGACCGATAAAGATTTTCCGGGAATGCCGTCAGATAGCGATGGACGATTTTTCTGGCTGCTTGACAGGATTGTCAGACGGGAAGGGATCGGCAACATTTTGGCAAACGGCACTTACTGGGCCGCTAAGGAGATAGGTAACGGGGCAGAGGAATACGCGCACAATAATATTAAAAAACATGAACAGCTTCCTCTCAAACTGTCCATGCTGAATCCCATTTATTTCCTCATGTATGCTACCGGCGAGAAGATAAACATTACCCAGATCGAGGGACAATTCCCGCAGGCGCCTTTCCCCACGATAGAGGAAAGGGAAGAGTTTACAAAGGATTGGATTCAGGTTCCTGATGAGAAGTTCAAGCAATATCTTTTGGACTGGGAACCCCGCGGGGAAAAGTCGATGCCCTTTTACCCGACTGTTGACATGTGTTGCGATATCGTCGATTGGCAGGAACGGATGCACTACATCGACGACGCCCTGGGGATGTGCTCCGGTTTATCATCCTTTCCTCTGAAACCCCCGTATCATTTGCACAATTACCCGAAATTTATCACATCAGGCGTCGGGATCGATATGGATGAAACCAGACTGTCGCAGGCAGCTAAAAGATACCGGACTTTAGTCAGGGCTTTTAATATAAGAAGAGGCATGCGAAGAGAAGATGAGAAACCGCCGGAGGATCATTGGAAGAAAAGATTTCCTGAACTTGAAAAAGAACTCCTGGATACCTATTACAGGTTTAAAGGGTGGAATAATGAGGGTATTCCTACGAAAGAGTCTCTGGATGAACTGGGTTTAAATTACGTAAGCGAAGACTTCCATCAGCGGAGGATACTGACGGATATTAAGATGTCGCCATCTCAGGAATCTTCTGCAATACATCAGGAAACTAAAGCGGGGGGCGCGAATCATGACGAGTGAAAAGAAACATAAAACAATCAAGACCATAAGAATTGATGTTGAAAAATGTGTTGGCTGCATGGCCTGTGAAGTAATCTGTTCGGCTTTTCACGCCACACCAAAATATAGCAGCAATAATCCGGCGAGGTCCCGTATTCGCGTAATCCGTGATCCGATTGCCGACATCTATGTTCCGGTTTACGCGGGCGAGTACGCGGTAGCCGAATGTGCCGGAAGAGACAAATATACGATTGACGGTAAGGAATACGACGAGTGTGCCTTCTGCAGGGCTTCCTGCCCTTCAAGAAACGTGTTCAAGGAACCTGATTCCGGTCTTCCTCTGAAATGCGATATGTGTGAGTGTGATCCCCCGCTGGAAAAACCCATGTGTGTGCAGTGGTGCTTAAATGAAGCCCTGATATACGAAGTAAGGGAGGAAGAAACAGATGAAATGGAGAAGCAGGAAGACCTGGAAACAGGATTGGAGTCACTGGCAAACAGATATGGATTACAGAAAATAATGGATATCGTCACCAGGATGTCAGATTCAAAAAACGGTTAGTGCATGAAACCTGAAACCATGGTGAATACAGCCGACTATAAAGAAATCGCGGAAATCATAAAGGAAAAGGGCGGCGACGCTTTCAAATTATGCTACCAGTGCGGAAAATGCGATGTGGTTTGTCCATGGAACCAGGTGAGACAGTTCAGTATGCGCAAACTCGTCCGGGAGGCTTCTTTCGGTTTGACTGAGATAGAATGTGATGAATTATGGCGGTGTACTACATGTGGAAAATGCACCATGCAGTGTCCCAGGGGCGTAAAACAGGCAGAATCGGGGATAGCCCTGCGCAGGATCGCAACGGAATATGGTGTCTTTCCAGCATCTAGCAATCCTGTTCGTGCCATAAGATCAAGTCTTTTTGCCGAAGGGAATCCTTTTTTCATCGACCGGAATAAAAGGTCGGATTGGGCAGAAGGACTTTCAGTAAAACCATTCACGGGGAAGATGGAAATTTTATTTTTTCCAGGATGCTATCTCAGTTATGACCCCAGATTAAAAAAGGTAGCCATTGCAACAGCCAATATCCTAAATAAATCGGGAGTAACTTTCGGGATCCTGGGTTCCAGGGAGAATTGCTGCGGAGAAAGTATTCGAAAAACGGGCGATGAGGAATTATTCACACATTTAGCGAAAGAAAACATCAAAGCCTTTATTGATCATGGAGTTAAGAGAATCCTTGTTTCTTCTCCCCATTGCTACCATACTTTTAAAAACGAGTATCCTGAATTTATGGTGCACTTTGAAGTTGTTCATATCACCCGGTATTTATTAGAGCTAATGAATGAGGGAAGGCTCAGGCTCACCGGTGAGTATGGAAAAAAAGTCACCTGGCATGATCCATGTTACCTGGGCCGGCATAATGGCATATACGATGAACCACGAAAAGTATTACAGAAAATAACTGCATTGGAACTGACGGAGATGGCTGATTCAAGGGAAGACAGCCTTTGTTGTGGTGGAGGCGGTGGCAGGATCTGGATGGATACTCCGAAAGGTGAAAGATTCTCTGACCTGCGGCTGCAACAAGCTGCATTAACCGGGGCAGAGGTGCTGGTTACTTCCTGCCCGTATTGCATCACCAATTTTGAAGACAGCCTGTTGGCCCGGAAGGATGGTGAAGACCTCGTGATAAAAGACATAACAGAAATTATTCAGGAAGTGATCTCCTGAACAAAAAAACCTGATAAGGATAAAGTAAAGTGAGAACAGAGTCATTCGGAGATGTCATGGTTGTAGGTGGCGGGATCAGCGGAATTCAGGCCGCTCTTGACCTTGCCAATACAGGCTATAAGGTGTACCTGGTTGAGAAATCTCCTACCATTGGCGGCAAAATGGCCCAGCTTGATAAGACCTTTCCCACCAATGATTGCTCGATGTGTATTGAATCTCCCAAATTTATTGAATGTGACCGGCATCCCAATATAGAAATTCTGACCTATACCGAAGTGGTCGGCGTTGAAGGAGAAGCAGGAGACTTCATCATAACCCTGAATAAAAAGCCCAGGTATATTTTAGAAGACAAATGTACTGGTTGTACTGTTTGTGCAGAATACTGCCCTGTTCAGATCCCTGACCCGTTTAATCAGGAATTATCCCCGAATAAAGCGATCCATATATATTTTCCCCAGGCGGTTCCCCTGGTCCCTTATATAGATGACAACTGCCATTTCCTTAAAGACAGGAAATGTTCTATTTGCGTGGGGGTCTGTAAAAACAACGCCATCGACCTGCATCAGACCGCGGAGAAGAAAGTAATAAAAGCAGGGGCGATTGTCCTCGCTCCGGGCTACGAAGTTTTTGATCCGGGGATAAGGGGCGATTATGGCTACGGAAAGATTGCAAATGTTGTCACCAGTCTTGATTTTGAACGGTTGCTCTGTGCCACCGGTCCGCATGCTGGTGAAATTCTGCGTCCGTCCGACCTGAAGCATCCAAAAAAAATTGCATGGATCCATTGTGTCGGTTCCAGGCAGATCCTCGAAAAAGCCAACAGCTATTGTTCATCCGTATGCTGCACCTATATTCAAAAACAGGTGATCCTCGCCAAAGACCACGACGCTGACATGAAGGCCACGATATTTCACAATGATATTCGGTCCTACGGTAAGGATTTCGAGCGATTCTATCAAAGAGCGGAGGGCTTTCCCGGAGTCAGCTTTGTAAGAAGTTATGTGACCATTGGAAGAGAGGTTCCGGAAACCAGGAATGTAACCATAAAATATGCCACCGTCGATCAAGGGGTGAAAGAAGAGGAGTTTGATTTGGTAGTATTGGGTGTTGGTTTGAATCCTCCTTCAGGCGTGGAGCACCTCGCGGAAACATTTGGTATCGAACTTGATCTCCATGGATTCTGCAAGACCGATCCCGCAACTCCAATCAGGACTACCCGTCCTGGTATCTTCATCAGCGGAGCCTTTGCCGGCCCGGTTGATATTCCCGAATCTGTCGTGGCAGCCAGCGGTACGAGTGCCCTCACCGGTGAATTGCTGAGAACCAGGCGGGGAAAACTCTCCAAAGCCCGAGTTTATCCGGCAGAAAGAGACGTCTCTCAGGACCCTGTCAGGGTGGGGGTCTTTGCCTGCCATTGCGGCGCCAATATCGGACGAATTGTGGACATTCCTTCCTTGGTGGATTATGCACGTACCTTGGAGGGTGTGGTTCACGCTGAAGAAGGCCTTTTTATCTGTTCTACGGATGCTGCCGGGAAAATATCAAACACCATCAAAGAAAAAGGCCTCAATCGAGTGGTTGTCGCGGCCTGTACCCCCAGGACCCATGAGCCGTTGTTCAGGGACACCCTGCGGGAAGGAGGCATCAATCAGTATTTGTTCGACATGGCGAATATCAGGGAACATTGCTCCTGGGTTCATTCTAAACAAAAAGAAGAGGCTTCAAAAAAAGCAAAAGACATCGTCAGAATGTCGGTAGCCCGGACGATCAATCTTGAATCCCTGCAGGAATTTAATCTGCCCGTCAACAAAACAGCATTGGTGGTCGGAGGAGGACTGGCCGGGATGACCAGCGCCCTGAACATCGCCAGCCAGGGATTTGAGGTTCACCTGCTTGAAAAGAATGCTGACCTCGGAGGGATGGCGTTAAGAATTCCCACGACCCTAGAAGGAATGGATGTGCCTGAACATCTGCGTGATCTGATACGACAGGTTTATCAGCACCCATTAATTTATGTATCCCATGATGCTGTAATCAAGGATGTTTCCGGTTATGTCGGAAATTTTCTGACCACGGTAAAAACGGAAGGAAGGATCAAAAAGATAAAACATGGCGCAGCCATCCTTGCCACTGGAGCCGACGAATATATACCCACTGAATACCTTTATGGGGAAAATGATAAGGTTATCACCTCTGTTGAGTTGGGCGAGGAAATCGTCCGGGGAGAAAAACGATTATCTGAAGCTGAAAACCTGGTGATGATCCAGTGTGTCGGTTGCCGGCAGGAAGACAGAAATTACTGCAGCCGGGTATGCTGCAGCCATTCTGTTAAGAATGCCCTGAAACTGAAAAAAATAAATCCCAAACTGGATATCTATATTCTCTTCAGAGACATGAGAACTTATGGATTCAGTGAAGACTATTACCGTAAAGCGTCAGACAATGATGTGAAATTCATCCGTTATGAACCGGAAGATAAGCCCAGGGTGGTAGCTTTGACAGACGGAGGAAAAGAGATTTTACGTGTGAGTGTCCCGGATCCTGTTTTAGGTAAAAGACTTGTCATAGATGCCGACCTGGTGGCATTGGCTGCTGCTGTTATACCTTCGGCAGGAACCCGGGAAGTAGCGCGATTATTCAAGGTAGCCATGAGCCAGGATGGGTTCTTCCAGGAAGCCCATGTGAAATTAAGACCGGTTGACTTTGCCGCCGAAGGAGTATTTCTGTGCGGAACCGCTCACTATCCCAAGCATATTTCGGAAACGATCATCCAGGCATATGGAGCTGCCGGCCGGGCTGTCACGCTTCTCTCGCGGGATACGGTCACTGCTTCCGGCTCAGTATGCGAAGTGAAAGAGAACGAATGTATCTCCTGCGGTGCATGTATATCCGTATGTACCTATGGCGCTATCGCGTTTCACGACACACCGGCTGGTATAAAGGCTGATGTTAATTCTGTTCTCTGCAAAGGAGATGGTTTGTGTAACGCGGTATGTCCAACTTCTGCAATTTCGCTGAAACACTATACCGATGAAGAGTTGTTTTGCCAAATCGATGCAGCATTATGAGTACAGATCATAATTTTCAACCAAAGATGATCGGCATCATATGTAATTGGTGCTGCTATGGAGGGGCCGACCTTTGTGGTGTTTCCCGTTTTCAGTACCCTCCGCATATAAAACTCATCAGGGTGATGTGCTCCGCCAGGGTTGACTTGCTGCATATTTTGCGGGCTTTTACGAATGGAATTGATGGTATCTTTTTAGGCGGTTGCCATCTTTGCGACTGCCACTATGTGACCGGTGGAAATTTCAATGCATACAGCATGGTTCAGGTATGCAGGAAAATAATGGAGTTTATCGGCATATATCCCGAACGATTGAGACTTGAATGGGTATCGGCCGGCGAAGGGATCCGTTTTGCCAATTTCATGAATGAATACAGCTCGGAAGTGACGAAGCTGGGGCCCCTCGGGAAAGCCGAAGGCATGGATGAAAAGGTATTGGCAATAAAACTTGAATCAGTTACAAGGCTCATCCCTTACATCAAACTCGTGCTGACCCGGAAACTTCTTGTCCCCGAGAGGACCGAAGAGGCATATCACAGGTTTTTCAACAGTGAAGAATTTGACAGGTTGTTTGAAGAATTAATTGCAGATAAACTGGCCATAAGCCTGATTACGTCACTACTTCGGGAAAAATCGCTTTCTTCAGGTGCGATCGCTGGTTCTTTAGGTATGAGCCCGTCGGAGGTGGCAAGACACATGAACGGTTCAGCAAAGCAAGGCTTGGTCAGGTACGATGTAAACAGTAAATGCTATGCGCTTGCCTGAAATGAATATAGATGATTTCTTACCACCATTAAGTGCAATGGAACGCGGATAACGCAGATAAATATGATGAACACGGATAATTATAAACATTCTGATATCACTGAAATCATTATTAAGGCATTTTACAAAGTCTACAATACGTTGGGATATGGTTTTTTAGAAAAAGTCTATGCGAATTCATTGTTTATTGAACTTGTTGCAATGGGTTTA
>Ga0172368_10001680_pt1 | contig 29718 bp, 21 predicted proteins | sample Lak11m_FD_114540 | JGI IMG/M metagenome (GOLD analysis project Ga0172368, IMG submission 114540) | Freshwater microbial communities from Kabuno Bay, South-Kivu, Congo - kab_022012_11m | ecosystem: Environmental > Aquatic > Freshwater > Lake | place: Democratic Republic of the Congo: South-Kivu...
GACAATGGCACCACTTGGCAGTCGATAGCAGCTATTACTGAGAATGATTATTCTTACACCTGGGTTACTCCTAATACACCATCTGCTCAGTGCAGGGTAAGAATAAGTGAATACAACAATCCCGTTGTAAAAGACGAAAGCGATGTCAACTTTACCATTGCACCACCATGGATTACGGTTACAGCACCTAACGGAGGGGAAATAATTACAAAGTGCTATTCAAAAACTATTACTTGGAATACCTCCGGAACTTCAGGCACATTCCGTTTGTCTTACTCAACAGATAATGGCGCTACATGGAACTTTATAACCACTACAACATCAAGCTCCTATAGCTGGAGTACCTCAGGTGTAAATACATCCAATGCCTGTTTAATAAAAGTAGCCGACAATAACAACCAAACCATTTGTGACAGCAGCAATACAGTTTTTAGTATTATTCCCAACACCGATATCATCATTACTTCTCCAAATGGAGGTGAGCAATGGCAAGCAGGCTCCACAAAAAGCATCACATGGGTTTCAGCTCCTACTTCAACGCGTTATAATGTTTACTATTCTATTGACAATGGCACCACCTGGTCAACAATTATAACAAACACCTATTCACTATCAACTTCATGGACTGTACCTAATTCACCTGCCAGCAGTTGTTTGATTAAAGTTGTTGATTATGACAATCCATGTATTTATGATGTAAGCAATGCAACATTCACTATTACACCGGGTACAGCACAACTTACAGCACCTAACGGAGGTCAGAACTGGTATTATGCTTCAACATACAGTATTACATGGACCAATCAGTATTTCAATGGAACCTTTGTAACCCTGAGTTATTCTGTTGACAGTGGTGCAACCTGGTTGCCTATTGTATCTGCAACCAATAATTCCGGCAGTTATTCATGGCAGATTCCTGCCACTTATTCAAATAAATGCCTTGTAAAAGTTAATGAATATAATAATCCTTCGGCTTTCGATATCAGTGACGCTGTATTCACCATAGCACCGGCACTAACCATAACAACTCCTAATGGAAATAATTTACAGGAAGAATGGCGTGTATGTACGCAGACTACCATCCAATGGACAACAGGAGGCACCTCCAACAATTTTAAAATTGAATTCTCAACCAATGGAGGCACTTCTTGGACAACCATTGAATCAAGCTATGCAACATCCGGCAATACACATTCATACAACTGGAGCATGCCTAACACACCATCAACAAATTGTCTGGTTAGAGTTACTGATGTAAGCAACACCCTTAAAACAGATGTCAGTGATGCTGTATTTACTATTAAACCTTGTTTAATCATCACATCTCCCAATGGAGGTGGTAGTTTTAATCAGGGCACAGTTCAAAATATAACATGGACTTCCGATGGGGCTTCAAATTATTATAATATTGACTATACCACAGATGGGGGCACTAATTGGACTAATATTATTTTCAACACATACATTACGATCAATTCCTATAGTTGGACTGTTCCTTCTGTAGTATCATCAAATTGCAAAATACGTATTACAGATAATATCAATAACTGCAAAAATGATGTAAGCGATAATACTTTTTCTATCGGTATGCCTGCTCCTGTTATTACAGTTACAGCACCCAATGGCGGTGGCACACTGACCGGATGTAATGCAAGCAACATCACATGGACAGCAACAAACACTTCTAACTACTATACTATTGAATATTCGACCAACAACGGCAGCACATGGAATACCATCGTCAGTAATTTAAATACAGTGAGTGGCATTTATGCATGGACAGTTCCTAATGTTCAGTCGGCTCAATGTCTGGTAAGAGTAAAAGATTATAACAATAATTCGATATCAGATGTGAGTAATGCTGTGTTTACAATAAATCAGTCGGTTACAGCTTCAATCAGTGCCGGAGGCCCCACAAGCTTCTGTTCAGGTGGTTCAGTAGTTCTTACTTCAAGCAGTGCTACAGGAAATGTTTGGTATCCGGGTGGGCAGACAACTCAAGCCATAACAGTAAGTTCAACAGCAGCTTGTTATGTTGTGGTAACTGTGAACAGTTGTTCGGCTACATCAAACACCATCAATGTTTCTTCTAGTCCTGTACCTGCAACCCCTGTAGCCACAAGCAATTCTCCTGTTCCATTGAACGGTACTGTAGAGCTTTATTCAAGTACAGTTCCAAATGCAACTTATGGCTGGACGGGACCAAACAGTTATACTGCATCAAATCAAAATCCAATGATACCCAATGCCACTACGGCACTCAATGGCATTTACAGTGTAAGAGCAACAGTTAACGGCTGCACCAGTCTGCCAGGAACCACAACAGTTACTGTTACTTCCACACCTGGTAATGCACAGATTTCAGGAAATATTCTTACTGAAACCGGTCAGTTTATAAGCGGTGTAAAAGTAAAACTTACAGGCACTGCTACTGATTCACTAACTACAAATGCTTCTGGAGCCTATCTTTTCAATGTATTGCAAGGTCAAAATTATGTTGTAACACCAACCAAAAACAATGATGTGCTGACAAGCAATGGCATATCTACGTTGGATATAGTATTGATGCAGCGTCATATATTAAGCGTACAACCCCTCAATTCTCCCTATAAAATAATTGCAGCCGATGTGGACGGTTCTCAAAGTGTATCAAATATGGACATTGTATTGACAAGATCACTTATCTTACAGAATATCACCCAATTCCCGGGTAACAACTTATGGAAATTTGTCAACGCTGACTTTACAGGTGTTGACCCCATGAATCCGTTCCCATTTGAGCAATCAAGGTCTTACAGCAGCGCAAGCAATGTCATTGATCAGCATTTTATTGGCGTCAAATTAGGCGATGTAAACAACAGTTGGAATCCGAATATTGCCAAATCGCTGAGCAATAGCAGCGTGTCATTTGTCATGGATCAATATCAAACAACTTCCGGAGAGTTCATTACAGTACCTGTCAGCGTCAACGACTTCAACAGTATAAGCGGCTTGCAATTCACTATTGAATGGGACGCCAATGTATTGAATTTCGTATCATCCAATAATGATTTGCTTGATATGAGCTATGGTAATGGTCAGACCCAGGCAGGAAAACTTGCTGCTCTTTGGAGTACTGAAAACCTGAATGGTTTAACATTAGCAGATGGCAGTGTTATGTTTAATTTGGTTTTTGAAGTCATTGGACAAACCGGCAGCTCAACACCAATAACATTCAATTCAAGCATTACTTCTTTGGAAGCTTACGATAGTGATTTGGCTGAAATGACTGTAAACACCATCAATGGCCTTGTAACAGTAGATAATATGACACATGTTTCTGATAATTCAGCAAGCGAAGTTATCAGTGTTGTTGCACATCCCAATCCATTTAATAATAGCACCGATATCTCTTTTAAACTTCTGAGTGATGATAAGTTAAACATTGAAATTTTAGATATTTTTGGCAAAAAAGTGGGCGATTTCACTCAGGTTTACACTTCCGGAACGCACATAATAAAATGGGAAGGCGTTGATCAGAACGGACAAAAGCTTAGCAATGGCACTTATTTTTTCAGCATCAAAGGCACTTCTTTCAACAAAGTGTTGAAATTAGTTCTCATGAAATAAGTTGAAATACTGATGCTTTTAAAATAAATAAAATGAAACGTATAAATATTTTTCTCAGCATAATTCTTTTGACCTTCTCAATTAATGCGAAGGCCTCTGTAAGTCTGATAATGGGTAATTATCAGGTCCCTCAGGGCTCACAAATCACAGTGCCCATTAAGGTAAAGGATTTTATAAATATAATCTCTGTGCAAGGCACTGTTGAATTTAACCCTGCTGTGCTGTCCTACAGCTCTGTACAAGATTTCGGCCTGCCCGGAATGAACTTCAATAATTTTGGGACAGTATTGAGCAACAGTGGCAAAATTACATTTTCGTGGTACGAAACTCAGCTTATTGGACAAAATCTGCCTGATTCGGCTGTGATTTTTTCTTTGAAATTTAATGTCACAGGCAGTCATTTATCCACTTCTCCACTCAATTTTATCAACACACCAACAAGCCTTGAAATCATCAATGCCAATCTGTTAGCTCAAAATGTGAATGTGGCCAATGGAAGTGTAACGGTTTTCAACACTACTTCGCAAGATGAGGTGACATTATTTCTCGACACTGTTACAACACCTGTGTCTTCTCAGGTTGTCGTGTCCGCACGTGTCAGGGATTTTGTAAACATCAATGCCATTCAGGGAACCCTTGAATTTAATCCGTCTATAGCATCATTTAGCAGCTTTGCCGGTTTTGGTTTGCCTAATTTGAGCGCAGGAAATTTTGGTTTATCACTCATCAACAGCGGCAAACTCACATTTTCGTGGAATGACACCGGCTTTGCAGGATTGAATCTGCCCGACTCAGCGGTGCTTTTTACAATGGTTTTTAATGTGATGGGCACAGCAGGTCAGCAAACAACACTTGCATTTGTCAACAGCCCCACTGCAATTGAAATTGCAGATTCATTGAATAATGTGCTGGATTACAACTTAATAAATGGTTTTATAAAAATTGAAGGTCCAACACTCAACTACGATATAACAGTTAAAATAGATACTGCCATAGGACCACAAGGCTCACAGGTAGATTTGGCTGTTAGATGCTGGCATTTTACCAACATAATGTCGATGCAGGGAACTATTTCATTTAACACTTCTGTGGCTACTTTCGACACTATCAGTCAATACGGATTAACAGGAATGGGGTATGCCAATTTTGGACTTACACAAATAAACAGCGGAAAACTGATGTTTTCCTGGTCAGATCAGAATATGACAGGTGTTACATTGGCCGATTCATCTGTCCTTTTTAAAATACGTTTGAATCTTGTGGGCACAGCCGGCAGCTACACCATGCTCGATTTTGTAAACAGCCCCACCCCTCTGGAATTTACCGACAATACCTTTTCACCCGTCAACACCCAATACATCTCAGGAAAAGCTACCATTTCGGGTGATGCAAGTATTGTTCTGAATGACCCCACACAACTCACATACTGTGCAGGTAACAACTTTACTGTAAACTATATAGCCAATGGTATATTTATAACAGGCAATCAATTTATTTTGCAACTGTCTGATGCTGTTGGAAGCTTTTCAAGTCCTGTAAACTTAGACACAGTCATTTCTGTTAATTCGGGAACCTTTAATGCAACAATTCCATTAAATGCTATTACAGGTACTGCTTATCGTTTAAGAGTCATTTCTTCAAATCCGGTTGTTATAAGCAATGAGACAAGTAACATCAGTATTTTTGAAATTCCACTGACTCCCATCAAACCGACAGGTGATACTTTATTGTGTCTGAATCCTGCCAACAGCACTTTTACAACTCAAAGTGTGATTGGAGCAACAGCTTACAACTGGGTCATCACCCCTTCAAATGCAGGTGTTGTAACCCCTTCGGGAACAACAGCCACCATCGACTGGAATAATACATTCTCAGGCACTGTCTATATTAAAGTCCAGGCCTCAAATGGCACTTGTACAGGAGCATTCTCCGACAGTTTAAAAGTACGTATATTACTTTACCCTTCTGTACCTGACAAACCCACAGGTGATACGCTTTTGTGTGCCAATTCTCCCAATAGCACATACGCAACAAATACGGTAGTTAATGCAACATCTTACGTATGGGTTTTAAATCCTTCGGCAGCAGGAACCATTACACCCAATGGAACTACTGCAACGATTGACTGGAATGATGCTTTTACAGGAGATGCTTACATAAAAGTTATAGCTTCAAACAGCAATTGTCAGGGTGTTTTTTCTGACAGTCTGAAAGTGAAGATATTGACTTACCCTGCTGTACCTGACAAACCAACAGGAAATACGCTGTTTTGTATTAACCCCCCCAACAGTTCGTATGCAACAAATGTTGTTTCGGGTGCTACAGGCTATATTTGGGTAATAACTCCTGCCAATGCAGGTACATTGATACCTTCAGGGAACACTGTTTCAGTCGATTGGAGTAATGTTTTCTTTGGTCAGGCTACTATTAAAGTTAAAGCCCTCAATCAGATTTGCGAGAGTGCTTTTTCTGACACGATCAGCATTACCGTCAACAATCCTTTTGCTGCTCCTGTCAAACCTTATGGAGATACTATATTTTGTAAGAACCCTGCTGATGCAAGTTATCACACACACAGCATTTTTGGCGCCACTACTTATCAATGGAGCATTTATCCTTCAAATGCAGGCATAGTAACGGGAACAGATACTGTGCTTTCTATTGATTGGGACGATGCTTTTACAGGCACCGTTTACTTATTTGTTTCGGCCTCTAATGGTGTTTGTAATGGCATGAACTCCGACAGTTTAAGAATACACATCTACCCCTATCCTTTGGCACCAACAGCAACTAATCAGGAAGTTTGCGAAGGATTTTCCATTCCTGACTTAACTGTTACAGGGACAGGTACTATTAACTGGTATAACAATCCCACACTGACGCCTCCGGTCATTTACACAGGCAGTTCTTACGCAACGGGACAGACATCAGTAGGCGTTTATAATTATTATGTGGTGCAAGTAGTAAACACCTGCCAAAGTCCTTCCACACTTGTCAGCCTTACTATTGACCCTTCTCCTTTAGCACCCAAAAAACCTGTTGGCGACACACTGTTTTGCATTAACCCTGTCAATAGCACTTACACAACAATGAGTGTCAGTGGTGCCACATCGTATATTTGGGTTATAAATCCTGCCAGTGCCGGTGTTATAAACGCAGTTGACACTACGGCCACCATCGATTGGAATAATTCATTCACCGGTATTGTTTATATAAAAGTGGCCGCTTCCAATGGTCTTTGCACAGGTCCGTTTTCTGACAGCCTCAGAGTTAATATTTTAGTCTATCCTTCAGCTCCTAACAAACCATTGGGAGATACTTTACTATGCGCCAATCCTGCCAATAGCACCTACACAACAAATACTGTTTCAAACGCCACTTCCTACACTTGGAGTATCTATCCTTCAACAGCCGGTATAATAACACCTAATGGAATCACGGCTTCTGTTGACTGGAATAATACTTATACAGGAGATGTTTATATTAAAGTTCAGGCTTCAAATGGTATTTGCCAGGGTGTATTCTCTGACAGTCTGAAAGTTACTATATTGACCATTCCGGCTGTACCTGATAAACCACAGGGAGACACACTTTTATGTATAAATCCACCCAACAGTTTGTATTTTACAAATGTTGTATCAGGAGCCACCAGCTATGTATGGGATTTGCTTCCTGCCAATGCAGGTGTGATGACACCTTCAGGAAATTCTGTTAACATTAACTGGAATAATACTTTTTATGGCAATGTCACAATTAAAGTAAAAGCCCTGAATCAGATATGTGAAAGTGCGTTTTCTATTGTTTTAAATATCACTGTCAGCAGTCCTTTTCAAGCACCCACAAAACCTATAGGAGATTCCATATTATGTATTAATCCCGGCAATATGACATACCATACCCATAATGTTGTGGGTGCCACAACATATACCTGGGGTATTTTTCCTTCTAATGCAGGAGTAATAACTGTAACAGATACGACTGTAACTGTTGATTGGAACAATACGTTCTTAGGCACTGCTGCATTATATGTATCAGCATCCAATGGGGTGTGCAGCAGCAACAATTCTGATAGTTTGTCAGTTCACATATACTCATATCCCACAGCTCCTGTTGCAACAAATCAGGAAGTGTGTTTTGGCTTGCCCGTTCCCAATTTAACAGTATCAGGCACAGGAACTATAAACTGGTATGATAATGCCTCACTTACGCCACCGACAATCCATACTGGAAGTCCTTATGTAACAGGAATTACTTCCGTTGGCATTTATGATTATTGGGTGACACAGACAATAAATACTTGTGAAAGCCCTGCAACTCATGTCACTCTGACAATAAATGCTACACCAGCAAAACCGGTTAAACCAACAGGGGATTCTCTATTATGCCAGAATCCATCTAACAGCACATACACAACACAAACAGTCAATGGAGCCACCACCTACAACTGGATGATAAGCCCATCTAATGCAGGCGTCATTACACCTGCCGGCACTACAGCAGTGATTGACTGGAACAATACTTTTACTGGCAATGCACATGTGGTTGTTTCTAGTTCAAATGGTGTCTGTAACAGTATTAATTCCGACACGCTTGATGTCAATATCTTCACTAATCCGACAGCACCAACAGCCAACAATGTTGATGTTTGTTCAGGAATGCCTGTACCCAACTTAACAGCTACAGGCATAGGAACTATAAACTGGTATGCCAACTGCAACCCAAGTCAGTTGGTATTTTCAGGAAATTCATTTGCTACCGGACAAACAGCTACAGGAAGTTACAATTACTGTGTTACGCAGGTAGTAAATGGATGCGAAAGTCAAACAGCAGCAGTGACATTAACCATTAATGACACACCCGCCACACCATCAAAACCCAATGGTGACACTTCTGTATGCCAGAGCAGTTCAAATATAATTTATACAACTGCCAGTGTAATCGGAACAACAGCTTATTTATGGATACTTAATCCTTCCAGCTCAGGCAATTTAAATGCAACTGATACTGTTGCCGAAATAGACTGGAACCCGACTTTTACAGGCAATGTGTATCTCTCAGTATATGCGGTCAACGGCGGTTGCAACAGTTTGATTTCTGACAGCCTGCTGATTAATATCAAGCCACTGCCTCAGAAACCTTTAAAGCCTAGTGGTGACACCATTATCTGCATGGGCAGTTCTACATCTGTTTATACATCCGGAGGACTAAATGCTGATTCTTACAACTGGGCAATAATACCCTCTACAGCAGGTATGATTTCCGGCACAGGTACTACGGTAGATATAAACTGGACGATGGGCTTCAGTGGTCAGGTTAAACTTTTTCTGATGGGTGTCAATCAATGTGGGAATGGTCCGGTTTCAGACACGCTGTATATCACTATTGCAAATCCACCTGCACAACCGGTCATCTCTGTGAATTTACTCCAACTCACATCCTCATATACAACAGGCAATCAATGGTATTATGAGGGTGCACCCATTCAAAATGCCAATGCTCAGGTATATAACGCTACACAAAATGGTTACTATTATGTGGTTTATACGGATGCCAATGGTTGTACTTCTGCTTCTGACAGTGTACAGGTTATTGCAGTAGGAACCGCTTTTAATAATAGTAATGAGATATTTACTTTGTATCCCAATCCGACTGAGGGTTTGGTTACTATCGATGCATCGGGACATGAAATTGAACGCCTATCAATCTATGATATGTTGGGTAGAATTATTTATGCAGGACAACAAATAAAGCCAAACTTAGTATTTGATTTAAGCAGTGAAAAGCCAGGCATATATTATGTGCAAATGATTCACGATAAGATTATTACAATTTTTAAGGTGATAAAACTGTAGTAGTAATTTTTCAGAATACAGACCCTGAAAAGCAAATTGTCTTTTTTGTATTTTTGTTTCATTAGCAATTTTTCATTTTAAATAAAAATTGTAATTTTATATCGCAAAAAGATATTGAGGCAAATTATGATTGATTTTGAAGCTTTATTTAAAATTTCTTATGGTTTATACATTGTAAGCTCGGGAGATAAAACTAACAGCGCGGGCTTTATTGCCAATGCTGTTTTTCAGGTCACATCAGAGCCACCACAATTTGCTGTTTGTTGCAATAAAAATAATTTTTCGGCAGATATTGTTAAAATCACAGGGGCTTTCAGTATATCAGTCCTTCATCAGCAAGCTTCATCCGGGCTCATTAGTACTTTTGGCTATAAAAGTGGAAAAAAGATTAATAAATTTCAAAATATTGAAGTAAAATTTGGTCTGACGGGTGTACCCATAGTAACACAGGATTGTATTTCAACTATGGAACTTAAGCTGACAGATACTTTTGAAGTTGGAACACATTATATTTTTATAGGAGAACTGCTCAATGCTGAAATTATTGACAATTCTATAGAACCATTAACCTATGCCTATTACAGGAATGTAAAAAAAGGATTGGCCCCTAAAAATGCCCCTACATATATTGACAAAGAAAAGTATATAAAAGAGAGCATCAAAACAACTGAAAATATCATTACTTTTGATTCTTACAAGTGCCATGTTTGCGGGTATATTTTTGAAGAAACAAGTACCGGTGCATTTGAAGCATTGCCCGAAACTTGGATTTGCCCTGTGTGTGGCGTTACAAAAGAAGACTTTATTAAATTATAATTACTAACATAAAAAAACTTTACATCATGACAAAATCACTAAAAGGAACAAAAACAGAACAAAATTTACTAAAATCATTTGCAGGCGAATCACAGGCAAGAAACCGCTATGAATTTTTTGCAAAGACAGCCAAAAAAGAAGGTTATGAACAAATAGCAGCTATTTTTCAAAAAACAGCCAATCAAGAAAAAGCACATGCAAAAAGATTTTTCAGTTTCTTAGAAGGTGGCGTGGTAGAAATTACAGCCATGTATCCTGCCGGTGTTATAGGTACAACATTAGAAAATCTGAAAGCCGCAGCAGAAGGCGAAAACGAAGAATGGACATTACTGTATCCACAGTTTGCCGAAATTGCTAAAGAAGAAGGTTTTAACGACATTGCAGCTGCTTTTAAAATTATTGCCAAAGTGGAAGCAGAACATGAAAAACGTTATTTAAAACTGTTACAGAATCTTTCAGAAGACAAAGTTTTTGTGAAAGACGGTAAAGTGTGGTGGGAATGTATCAACTGCGGTTATATTTATGAGTCCGCAAAAGCACTTGAAAATTGCCCTGCTTGCCAACACCCTAAAGCTTATATGCAGTTGGTTGAAGACAACTATTAATTCAATGGACAATTGACAATTGACAATTGACAATTGAGAATGGAGAATTGGACAATTGTGGAAAGATGAATTTTGCTGACTTTTAGCATTAACAAAAAAAAGGAATGAATCTTTGGACTCATTCCTTTTTTTATGCTTTAAAGTTAAAATTAATTGATGATGACAGTTTTGTTTTTGGGATATTTTACTGAGTATTTCATCACAAGGTTCTTAACCGATTCGCCGGGTTTAATAGTCAGGTTCCAGCTTACAATACCGGTATCTTCATTGTATTTTCCACCTGTCATTTCTAGTCTTTCTACTTCGATATCTTTTTCTGTTGTGATAGGGAACTGATCTTCAATGACAATACTAATGTCTTGTTTTTTCTTATTTTTCACATTTATTTCCCATGCTGTAAGTTCTTTTTTATTGAGACCTACAAAGGCACTGCTGCTGAAATCTTTAAGCTTGATGCGTGTAACAGCAATGTTTTTATCTCTGCCCAGCGAAATATCTAGGGTGTCTTTTGCAGTGCGGGTTTCTATGTATGACTTGCCAACATATGTTCCTTCATAAAACAAATTAATTTCTCCTGAAAGCAGATTGTATTGATCCCAGCCGGTAACCTTAGCTAACAAGAAAGCATCCCTGTCAATTTTGGGGGCACAGTAGTACTCATATTTAGCAGGCAAAGAGTAGGTCTGAATATCAACGGCATGTTGCTTACTGTCGGAAACTATAGTGTAGGGAATACTGATTTCAAACTCAACACTGGTCTGATTCTCCACTACTTGTGTATAGTCAGCAGAAGACCCTGCAACCACAACCACCGATTGAAGTTCATCAGAAGCTTCTTCTTTAGCAGACTCAGCTCTGGCTGCCTGTGGTGCTTGTGCATTATATGCTGATGCTTTATAATTTTGATTGTAGTTATAAGGCACATAAAATGAAAGATACCAGGGACTGAGGTAAGGCTTGCTGCCACTCTGATTGGGATTACCTGTTGACAAAGTGAGTTTTACATTTTTCCAGTCTTCGCCTGATGATTGATATACATTGGCTTTGTAATTTAATGAAATGGGATTGTTGACATCAATGGCTCTTAAATCATAGCTTGGTGTCCATCCGGCAGTAGTAACTAAGTAATTGATTGTCACCCCAGCCTGAACAGCTGCTTTGGCATTTACAGTTACTACAATTTCACTGGAAGGAATATTCATCTTGGCATTTAGCGATTGTAACTGGTTGTTGGTATTGGCTATTTTTTCATTGAGTTTTTTAATCTGGGCTGCAATTTCAATCTGCTTCATTTTAATTTCAGAAAGCCTGTTGCGAAAGAAATCTGCAGCATCTTTTATATCCTGCACTTTCACACCTACATTTGAACCGCCCAAAGATTGGTTGGCAATAATCATATTCGACTCCTGATTATATACCGATTGCAATCCTTTCTGGTATTCGAGCTGCTGTTGGTATCTTTCTAAAGAGTCCTCAAGTACTATCTGTTCTTTAGATTTTACCTGACTTTTGAGATAATTCAACTGATGAACAACAGATAGAATGGTAAAATCACCTTTGCCACTTGCCTGGATGCTTGTTGGAGAAATATTCTGAGATAAGTCTTCAAATACAATTTCAGTAGTTCCTGCTCCAATATTGACAGAACCACTGCGGGTCACCTGTGCTCCACTGATAAATACTGTTACTTCTTTAATTTCCGATTTGACGGGTTTTTGGTCATCATCTGCCTTAGCGCTTACATAGCAAAAACTGACAATAGCTAAACATAAGAAAAGTTTTTTCATAATAATTTATTTTAATTAATTTTTAAAAAGGGTCATGCTTTTACAAAAACAATACCGTATTTTATTTTATTATTTTATAGGTTGATAAATAATCGACAAAACAAAAGTATGCATATTTTATCACTATTTAAAACAAACCGAAGTTAATGATGTTTTTATTAATGTATTTCCATAAAGAATATTTTAAATTAAATCTTTTATTAATTTTGAATACATTTAATCATCTCTTTAGAATAGAAAAGCAAAAAATATTTCTTTGAAAATTCAAACAGTACATACTGAAAAAGATTTAAAAAGTTTTTTGAACGTTAGCAGATTTATTTATAAGGCTCATAAATATTATCGAAGAAGTAATGAAGATATTGTAGCGCTCCTATTTAGAGATAAAACGGCCTTTAGAAATCATGCTAAAATACAAGCATTTATAATCACATCTGGAGTTGATGTAGTTGGAAGGTTTTGCTTAATTAATGATTTAAAAAATAAGGATATATGCATGGTGGCTTTTTTTGAAGCACTGCCTGACATATCCAATCTCGCTTCAGAAATTTTATGTCTGGCAAAAGCTCAATTTCCAAATTGTAAAAAATTATTGATAGGTCTGGATGGGCACCTCAACTATGGCGCTGGAATATTGCTTGACAATTTTGAAAATAAATCTTCTTATGGTTTGCCTTACACACCGCCCTACTATCCCAACTATTTTAAAGATTATGCATGTCATCATTTATTGACTTTCAAATTCCCAATTATTGATGTTGAAAGCTTTCATGAAAATGCTTTTTCCCGTTTAAAAAACATAACTGTCAGATCTATAAATAAAAACAACTTAGCGGATGAGGTCAAAATATATACAGCGCTGAACAACAAGTGTTTCCGCAATCATATTTACTGGACAGACAGAGCTTGGGAAGAAGATTTTGAAATTTTCGACTCTTTCAAACATCTTATAGAGAACGAGAATTTATTGTTTGCTGAATTTATGGGTCAGCCTATTGGCTTTCTGTTGTGGTTCCCCGATTTCAACCAAATGTTAAACCCCGATAGTTTATTAAAAGCTAGCACTCCATTTTCAAAAGATGTATTGCGTTTTAAATATTTTAACCCTATAAAAAATATCAGACTTGCCGAAATCGCCGTTATTCCTGAGTTTCAAAACAAATTAGTTGATTTGTTATTATTAAAAACCATGTTCAAAGAGGCTTACAAAAGAGGATATAAAGAATGTGAAGGTGGTTTTATAAGTGAAACAAATAAAAACAGCCTTAACTTAGCTTTTCGATATATAGAGCGTATAACACAAACAAAGGTAACGCCTTACAGGACTTATGGGGTGTTTGAAAAAAAGTTATAACCACATAGCGATGCACTGAGCTCTGTCGAAGTGGCACATAGGACACATAGAAGGACACATAGAAAAAGATTGAAGGAGATTGATGGGAGATTGATAGAAAAAGATTGAAGGAGATTGAGGAAGATTGAAGATAAAAGATTGAAGGAGATTGAAAGGGGAAAGATTGAAGGAAAAAGATTGATGAGGAAAGATTGAAAGGTTTGGGGGGAAAAAGATTGGGAGGAAAAGATTGAAGGGATAGACAGGATTAACAGGATTGGGGATTGGGGATTGAGGATTTGGGATTGGAGGTTTGCAGACTGCCGACTGAAGATTGCTGACTGAAATAAACGATTAAAATGAACAAAACAATATACATTTCGGGATTTAGAAAATGGCTGATAGATTTTGCAGTATTTGTGCGGTTTTTTATTGCAGTGGTGACTTATTTTGGATTATTCAGAGGTGTAAAAAATCTTAGAAAATATCTTTCAAACAAAAACAATCTTTTTTTGGATTTGCCCAACAGGTATGTAAAAAATGGGAAAGATATATTTGTTGTGCCTGATGTTCCGCCTTTAAACACTAAGGACTTCATTAGTTATTTAATTCAAGATATTGAGGTTTTAACAGGGCAAAAAAAAGTGCCGCTTCTATTTGGCATAATATGTATTTCGTCTGTCTGTCCTTACAAATGCCCCTATTGTTATAACATTTCAGAACATTCCGATAAACAATTGCTTACGCCAGAAAAAATATTTCAAACTATTGAAGAATTGATTCAGCTTGGCGTAAAAAATATTTATCTGTCGGGGGGTGAGCCCATGATAAGAGAAGAAATTATTTATGAAATTTTGCAAAAGTTTACACCGGTAAAAATTGGATTTTGGTTGATTACAACAGGATGGGGATTAGATGACGAAAAGGCCTACAAATTAAAACGCTTAGGATTAAGAGGCATGATGATATCTATGGATGCCATAACACCTGAGTATATCAATAAAATCAAAAAATCAACTGCATTTGAAACTGCAATTAAAGCCATTAAAGCAGCTCATAATGCCAATCTTATAGTGGTTGCCGATTGTGTGATAAACAGATTTTTGTTGAGTGATGACAACTTTTCAAAATATGTCAATTTTGCTCAAGAATTAGGTATCAACTTTATTAATTGTTACGCCCCACGCACTAAAGACGCCTACCCTGATGATAGCTTAAAAGTATTTACAATCAGTGAGTTACAAAATATCGGGAGGCTTGCTAAAGAAAACCAAACATCGGCTGAACATTTAAAACACCCCATCGCTTATTCGCCCGATGATTTTGAAGCTAAACGCGGCTGCATGGGTGGAAAACTGTTTTTCTATATCAGTCCGAATGGCAGTGTTAAAGCTTGTCCGTTTCAGAAAAGTGTGCTTGGCAACATCAATGATCAAAGCTTAACTGAAATCGTAAAGAAATATGATACAGAGGGTTGTGGAGAGGTGTGTATGACAAATATGCTTTTGAAGGAAGCGGTTTTAGAAAGAAGTATTAAGTTATAATTTTATAATTCTTTTTCTAATTATTTGAGGTAATGAATTTTAAACCGATAGCTGTATTTTTTGGGTATAAACGCAAATGAATTTTCAGCTTATCTGTGTTTTTTGATTATCAGAAATAAAAACTATTTTTGTAATCAATAATAATACATGTAAATAATGGATAATCAGTCAGAAATATTGTTTTATTATGCGGAGAATGGCAAAACAAAACTGCAGGTAAGACTTGAAGAAGAAACTGTATGGCTAAGTCAAAAGCAAATAGCTGAATTATTTGACAAAAGCAGGGTTACAATAACAGAGCATATAAAAAATATATTTATTGAAGGTGAGTTAGAGGAAAATTCAGTATGTCGGAAATTCCGACATACTGCCGATGACGATAAAACCTACGATACTCAATATTATAATCTGGATGTTATTATATCTGTTGGTTATCGTGTAAAATCGCATCGAGGCACACAATTTCGTATTTGGGCTACTCAAAGGTTGAAAGAGTATATCATTAAAGGGTTTACACTCGATGACGAACGATTAAAACAAGGAGGAAAAAACACACGATATTTTCAGGAATTACTGCAACGCATACGGGACATCAGGAGTAGCGAGCGAAATTTCTACCAAAAAGTTACAGACATTTATACTACCAGTATTGATTATAAACCTAATGACGAACTGACTCAAAAGTTCTTTGCCATCGTTCAGAATAAATGCACTTTGCCGTTCATGGTAAAACAGCAGCAGAATTGATAAAGAGTAGGGCTGACAGTTCGAAACCATTAATGGGACTGATAAACTTTAAAGGTGACTATATAACTGCCAACGATGTAAAAGTAGCCAAAAATTATCTGACTGAGAAGGAACTAAATCAGCTAAACTTAATAGTATCTCTATATTTAGATTTTGCTGAATTGCAGGCATCAAATGAACGACCTATGAAAATGGTTGAATGAATTGCAAAGTTAGACCAGTTTTTAGCAATTAGTGAAAAAGAACTTTTACAAAATGCCGGAAAAGTTAGCGCAGAGGAAGCAGCAAGGAAAGCTATTGATGAATTCGAGAAATATAGAACTGAACGAATAAAAAACCACATTTCTGATTTTGATAAAGCTATTAAAGAACTTAAAAAAAAGACTAAGAAGGAATAGTGTCTCGCAAAGAAAATAAAGACTTTTTAAATGGCGTTTTGGCGGATAAAAATGTGATATTGGGGATATATGGCGGTTATATCTTAATTCTCTTATTAACTTTGTAGCATTTGCTACAGGTCAATATAAATCTATTCTTTGATAGCTGCCAGTGTAAGAATAGCTCTATCTATAAAAATAAAAACGACGAAGGAGATGCTTCGCCGAATAGGAAAATAAAAACTATTTTATTAATTTTTGTTTTTTCTTTTACCTCTTAATTTTTGAATTTTCTGCAACTCTTCTACATCTGCTTTATCTTTAGCGCGGTTGCTTAAGAGTTTATTTATGATTAAATCATCCAATCTCAGAACGGGAATATTATAGTTATCTAATGCTAATTTTTCACTATGTTGCATGGCATCGTTAAAATTAATGCCTGTCATTTTGGTCAAAAAATCTATTTTTTCGGGTGGATTTCCAAAATGAAAAGCTACCATTTGTGTAAAATCAAGTTTTTTAATGATTTTTATAGACTCATTTGCAAAGTCAAGTTTTTCAAGAATTACTAAAAGCTTTTCTTTGTTATTATTGTCTGGTTCAAGCCATATATCCATATCACCAGTAACTCGAACATAACCATGATATATTATGGCATAACCACCAACTAAAATAAATTTAACTTCAGCTTTTAAAAGCTCCCGTAAGAAGTCTTTATGAATATCGCACAAAATGTTCATAATTTAAATATGATTTTGTTAGTTTTTTTCTTTTTCATTAAGGCATCTTTGTAAATGATTGAAATCATTTTGTAATGCAACTCGAATCTTTGCACAGGAGTAAGGCTAAGCCAATACAGATAGTTGGCTTCTTCCTGTTCTTCGAGTGAAGAAATCACAATTTCCTTACCTTCGGCTTGATGCCGAAGTGAAGTTAAATAAACAGATTCTGGTTCTGAAACCATGTTTGATTTTATTTTTCGTTTTGGCATTTATTTTTTTTGTTCATGTATTTATGAAATTTGTATTGTAAAAGTAAAAAAACTTTTATTAAGTGTAAATAATACCAACGTGAAATTTATGTCGCTCAATAAATGGCTTTATTTATTTCTCAGTTCTTTAATTTTCTTTTCAAGCAAATAGTTTTTCTTAGAAACTACTTTTTATGCTGTTTTTCGAAACTATTAATCATTAAAAACATATTGCCGGGCGAAGCATTTGCTTCGTCCTATTATCTTTGTAGCATTTGCTACAGGTCAATATAAATCTGTTCTTTGATAGCTTCAGTGTAAGAATAGCTTAAGCTATAAGAATAAAGACGACGAAGCAGATGCTTCGCCGGACAGAGAAAAAAACTTTTATTTATACAGGCTTCACCACCCACACGCAAATCAACCTCAAAGTGAAACTCTGACATGCCATAACTTTCCCGCTGCCGCCGTCAGGTAAACTCCACACTCAAAAAACTCTGTTTTTCGAAATTTATTTATCATTTAAATCAGATTGCCGGGCGAAGCATTTGCTTCGTCCTATTATTTTTGTAGCATTTGCTACAGGTCAAGATAAATCTGTTTTTTGATAGCTGTCAGTGTAAGAATAGCTCAAGCTATAAGAATAAAGACGACGAAGCAGATGCTTCGCCGGACAGAGAAAAAAACTTTATTAATACGGGGCCAACACAAATCTGTTCTTTGTCAGCTGTCAGTGTAAAAATAGCTCAAGCTATAAAAATATAGACGACGAAGCAGATGCATCGCCGGACAGAGAAAAAACTTTTATTAATACGGGCTTCACCGCCCACACGCAAACCAACCTCAAAGTGAAACTCTGACTTGCATAATTTTCTCGTTGCCGCCGTCAGGCAACTTTAGCTCACTTTAGTTCACTTTAGCTCACTTTAGTTCACTTCCTCATCCCAATCAATATATCCAGCATTTTAATAGCAGCATCTGAAATTTTTGTGCCGGGGCCGAAGATGGCAGCCACACCTGCATCGTAGAGGGTCTGATAATCCTGCGAAGGAATGACACCGCCTGCAATCACCATGATGTCGGGTCTTCCTAAGTTTTTCAGTTCAGCAATTACTTGAGGTATAAGTGTCTTATGACCTGCAGCGAGACTGGAAACGCCCAACACATGCACATCGTTTTCAACGGCCTGACGGGCAGCTTCTTTAGGGGTTTGAAACAAAGGTCCCATGTCCACATCAAAGCCCATGTCGGCATAAGCTGTTGCCACTACCTTAGCGCCTCTGTCGTGCCCATCCTGACCCATTTTAGCAATCATTATTCTGGGACGTCTGCCTTCAAGTGTTGCAAACTCATCTGATAAAGCTTTTGCTTTTTTAAACAACTCATCATTTTGTGATTCCATAGAATATACTCCTGATATTGAACGTATTACTGCTTTATACCTGCCAAAAACTTTTTCACATGCCAACGATATTTCACCCAGACTGGCTCTTTTGCGGGCAGCATCAACTGCCAATGCCAGCAGATTGCCTTCTCCTTTTTCACAAGCCAGCGTGATGGCTGTCAGGGCTTGTTGCACTTCAGGTTCATTTCTTTCAGCACGCAGTTTCTTGAGTCTTTCAATTTGAGAAAGTCTTACGGCTGTGTTGTCCACATCTAAAATATCGATGGGATCTTCTTTCTCGAGTTTGAATTTGTTGATACCTACTATGGTGTCCTTCCCTGAGTCAATACGGGCCTGTTTACGTGCAGAAGCTTCTTCAATTCTCATTTTGGGAATACCTGTTTCAATAGCTTTGGCCATGCCGCCGAGTTCCTCTACTTCTTGTATAAGAGTCCATGCTTTATGAGCCAATTCATGTGTCAATGTTTCAATATAAAAGGAACCAGCCCAGGGGTCAACAGCTTTGCACACGTTGGTTTCTTCCTGAATATAAATTTGGGTATTGCGGGCTATACGGGCCGAAAAATCAGTAGGCAAGGCAATGGCTTCGTCTAAGGCATTGGTGTGGAGCGACTGGGTGTGACCTAAAACGGCACCCATAGCTTCTATACAAGTTCTTGCCACGTTGTTGAAAGGATCCTGTTCGGTAAGGCTCCAGCCGGAAGTCTGACAATGAGTTCTTAAGGCCATCGACTTGGGATTTTTGGGATTGAATTGTTTTACAATTTTAGCCCACAAGAGCCTGCCTGCTCTCAGCTTGGCAATTTCCATAAAATGGTTCATGCCTATGCCCCAGAAGAAAGATAAGCGGGGCGCAAAGGAGTCTATATCCATACCTGCATTGACACCGGCTCTCAGATACTCCAGTCCATCGGCTAGGGTGTAAGCTAGCTCTATATCAGCTGTAGCACCGGCTTCCTGAATGTGGTATCCACTGATACTGATAGAGTTAAACTTGGGCATATGCTTAGACGTGAACTCAAAAATATCGGCAATTATTTTCATTGATGGCAATGGCGGATAAATATAAGTGTTGCGCACCATGAATTCTTTCAGAATATCATTTTGAATGGTACCGGTCAGCTTATCCATGCTCACACCCTGTTCTTCGGCAGCTACTATATAAAAGGCCAAAACCGGGAGCACGGCGCCATTCATGGTCATCGACACAGACATTTTATCTAAAGGAATCTGGTCAAATAAAATTTTCATATCGAGTATAGAATCTATGGCCACACCTGCCTTACCCACATCGCCCATAACTCTTTCGTGGTCTGAATCGTATCCGCGATGTGTTGCCAAATCAAAAGCCACTGATAATCCTTTTTGTCCGGCAGCCAGATTGCGGCGATAAAAGGCATTTGATTCCTCAGCTGTTGAAAAACCCGCGTATTGTCTTACTGTCCAGGGTTTCATCACATACATTGTGGAATAAGGACCTCTCAAAAAAGGGGGTATGCCTGCAGCATAATTCAAATGCTCCATATTGAGCAAATCGTCTTTTGAATAAACCGGTTTAACAGGTATCTGTTCGGGAGTCAGCCAGTCTTTTTCAATATTATTTTTTTGTTCCCATTCTTTGAAAGTTTCTTTAGTATTAACTTTTTTGAAGTCAACTTTACTAAAATCTACACGCATGATATAATTTTTTATTAAATTAAATAATTCCTAATCTTCTGCTAAAATCTGACAATGAAAGCAATAAGTTTGTTTTCACATGAATAAATTCATCTGCACCTGCTTGTTTCAAAAGCTCAACTGACTCAGTGGGATTTCCTGCAATGATGACAATTTTATTACTGTCAGCCTGTTTGATGGCTTGTACAATTTCAACACCTAAAGTGGCATATTCTTCATCAGAACTGCAAATTGCAATGATATCAGCCCCACTTTTCAACGCTTCTTTCACCCCTTCGTCAGTTGTTTTGAAGCCATTATTATCTATTACCTGATAACCGGCACAGCCAAAAAAGTTTAAAACAAAACCCGCTCTTGCTTTACGCATGGCAAGATTTCCAATTGAAAGCAAAAATACTTTCGGTACCGGATTTCCTTTTGAAATATGGTCTTCAGTAGCCAATCTCAAACCATCAAACAACTGTGACAAACGCATCTCTTTTTTTCCTTTAAGCTGGCTTGCTTTTGTCTTTGGTTCAATTTTACCGAGCATTTTTTCGTTATAATTGGGATATTGGTTCGTACCTAAAAGTATCTGTCGCCTCATGGCCAGGTCTTCCTGTTTTTTTACAGCTATCATTTCAATAGCCTCAGCTATTTCGCCACTTTTAGCCACTTCAATAAAACCACTTTTACTTTCAACTTCCAAAAACACCTTCCATGCTGCTTCTGCTAAAGCATCGGTAAGATTTTCAATATAGTATGAGCCGGCAGAAATATCGACAATTTTATAAAAATAGGCTTCTTCCTTTAAAACAATCTGAAGGTTACGTGCCACGCGTTCAGAAAATTTATCCCCTGATTTATAAGACACATCATAAGGTAAAACGGTCATTGAATCACAGCCGCCAATAGCAGCCGACATAGCCTCTGTGGTACACCTGAGCATATTCACATGAGGGTCAAAAATAGATTTATTCCATTTTGAAGTGACACTGTGAATGGCCATGTATTTTGAAATTTCATTTACAGGTTTAAATTGTTCAACAATTGAAGACCATAAGAGACGGGCTGAACGCAATTTTGCGATTTCCAGAAAATAATTAGAACCAATGGCAAAGGTAAATTGCATGCGTGAAGTTACATCATCTACAGATTGTCCTTTAGCTGTTAATTTGGTGATGTATTCTGTGCCAATAGCCAGACTGTAGCCTAACTCCTGAGTTAAAGAGCCACCCGAATTATGAATCAGATCAGCATTGACATTTATAACTTTAATCAAAGGAAAATCTCTTTTAGCAATATCCAACAGTTGTGAAAGCTCTATAAAATTACTATCGAGAGACGCATAAAAGCTGCCATGAGCCATAAAATAACCCAAACAATCGAAGTTAAAAGAGCCTTTCAATTTTCTTGAGTCAAAGTCCAGTTCTCTACAAGCTTTCACTATCAGATCTGACAGTTGCAAGTAAGATGATGCACTGTAATAGTGAACAGAAACTTTATCAAGGTCAATTTCTTTAAGCAAATTAACCATATCCTGCGTTTTAGTGCAATGGGAAACATTAAGAGCAATGGCTTCCGCGCCTTTTACCAAAGCTTCTTTTGCTTTGATATTGGCTTCTGAAGGAGATTCATCTTCAATATCCTGTCTGATTGTCCAGTTGTTATCATTTTTTTTGTTGCCTCTTACAAATGGCGCCTGACCCGGCAATGTTTTTACAAATTCCTTGTTTTCAAGATGTTCTGTCCTGTAATAAGGTTTTAATTTCAACCCATCGGTTTTCCAGACTAATTTTTTTTCATAATCAGCCCCTTTTAAGTCTTCCTGAATGATTTTTTCCCATAAATCAGTACTTACAGGTGGAAATTCATCAAAAAGCATTTCGAAAGTATTGTTATCGCTCATCATATAAATATTTTTCAAGTAAACAAGTATCTTAAAATTGTGGTCAAAATTATAATTTTAAAATGTAATAAAGACTTAAAATCGCAAGAAAAATTTAACAGTTAACACAGTGTTAAGCTGAATATCTCATTATATAGTCCAAGAAATTTGACGTTTAAATTTTAAATAGGTATAATTAGGCTAAAAATCAGAATAAAGATTTTGCATTTAAAGCCGGTGGTTTTTCAATTTACCAGAGTCAATAAGTGTTTGAAGATGAGGATTATGTAAAGCTTTCACCAGATTATTATAATACACCTCATTGTGCATATCGGAGCCGGCAAAATCATAAAGTCCCATTTCAATAAGTCTCTCAGCAACTTTCTGAACTTTAGGGGTATAATATCCCGATAATGAAATAGTGTTGAGTTGAAAAAACAATCCACGTGCTTTCAAATCTTCATATACATCGTAACGGTCGTGAAAATATGCATATCTTTCGGGGTGGGCTAAGATAACTTTAAAACCTGCGCAATTCATATCAAAAATCAAAGAGAAAAACCCATGGTACATATTGTAATAGGACAACTCAACCAAGACATAATTATCTCCAAATGTTAAAAAGTTTCCTTCTTTGCTCTTTGCTTCAAATCCATCATCAATAAGGTACTCAGCAGCAACTTCTATTTCTATTGACACATTTTCCTTAGCCAGAGCTTCTTTTACAATTTTAAGCCCTTCAGTAATATTTTCAGGAGTATTTTTAAAAAAATCGTTCATGATATGGGGTGTTGTGATAATTTTAGAAAACCCCAACTCTTTAATTTTTTTTATTAATGTTACTGATTCATCTATGGTTTTTACCCCATCATCAATACCAGGGATAAGATGCGAATGCATATCCGTTTTTAACACAGATATGTCAATGTTATTTTTGAGTTTATTACTATTGAAGAGGTTAAAGAACATTATTTTCTATCGGCATATTGGGTTTCGTAATATTTTTGATAATTACCACTGGTCACATTTTTCAACCACTCGGTATTGTTGAGATACCAATCGACTGTTTTTTCCAAACCTTCTTCAAACTGCAAGGAAGGCATCCAACCCAATTCTTCTTTTATTTTAGTCGCATCAATGGCATATCTGAGGTCATGTCCTGCTCTATCCTGCACATAGGTTATCAGTTTTTCGGAGGTGCCAAAATCGCGTCCTAATTTATTGTCAAGAATAGCACACAATACCCTTATAAGGTCAATGTTTTTCCATTCATTAAAACCTCCAATATTGTATGTTTCACCTATTTTACCTTTATGAAAGACATCATCAATAGCGTGGGCATGGTCTACCACAAACAACCAGTCTCTGACATTTTCACCTTTACCATACACGGGAAGAGGTTTATTATTAATAATATTATTGATGCATAACGGGATTAATTTTTCAGGGAAATGGTTAGGTCCGTAATTATTAGAGCAATTAGAGACAACAACAGGTAAATGATAGGTATGATAATAAGCTCTCACAAAATGGTCAGAACTTGCTTTGGCAGCTGAATAAGGACTGCGTGGATCATAAGAAGTTTCTTCAGTAAAAAGGCCTTCATCACCCAAAGAACCATATACCTCATCAGTAGAGACATGATAGAATAATTTTCCGTTTAAGTTATCTTTCCATTGCCATCGGGCAGCATTTAAAAGGTTTACAGTACCTACTACATTAGTCATCACAAACTCCATAGGATTGGCTATAGACCTGTCAACATGCGATTCGGCAGCCAAATGAATGACACCATCAAATTGATATTTTTCAAACAATGCCTGTACAAATGGGGCATCTTTGATGTCGCCTTTTACAAAAAAGTAATTGGGTTCATTTTCAATATCTTTAAGATTTTCGAGATTGCCTGCATAGGTCAAAGCATCGAGATTATAAATATTGTTATCAGGATATTTCTTTACAAACAAACGCACCACATGCGACCCTATAAAACCTGCTCCACCAGTAATAAGTATATTTTTCATCATCTTTTATTTAATTAATTAAGTACAAATATATTAAGATTTTAAATGACATTCCCATTGCCATGCTGAAAAAACCATTTCGAGAAGGGATTTTTCGGCTTTCCATCCCAGTTCTCCATTGGCAAAAGTAGTATCAGCCCAAATTTTCACAATATCTCCTGCCCTTCGTGGAGCAAAAACATAATTTAGTTTTATGCCCGTACTTTTTTCAAAAGCATTGATGACTTCTAAAACTGAAAACCCATTACCTGTGCCCAGATTAAAGACTTCTACAGCTTTTTTATTCTTGTTATTAAACATGCGTTCGAGTGCCACGATATGGGCTTTTGCCAAATCAACAACATGAATGTAATCTCTTATACATGTGCCATCGGGCGTATCGTAATCGTTTCCGTAAACGCGGAGCACTTCTCTTTTGCCGATGGCGGTTTGCGTAATAAAAGGAACCAGATTATTGGGAATACCTATAGGCAATTCGCCAATAAGAGCCGAATGATGCGCCCCAATAGGATTGAAATAACGCAATAAAACAGCTTTTAAATCAGAAATTGAAGCCTTATCACCAATCATCTCCTCAGCAATTTGTTTGGTGTTTCCATAGGGAGACATGGCCGGAAGTATGGGTGAACTTTCTTTAACAGGAAGTTTTTCGGGTTGCCCATAAACAGTACACGATGATGAAAACACAAAATTATTCACCCCATATTCCTGCATGCATTGCAAAATATTTATGAGTGAAAAAAGATTGTTATGGTAGTACATCAATGGTTTTTCAACAGATTCGCCTACAGCTTTCAGAGCAGCAAAATGAATGACACCACTCAAGTCTTTATGGGCCTCAAATACAGCTTTTGTTTGTCCGGCATCGGTCAATTCCGTTTTAATAAAATGAGGACGGATACCTGTGATCTTTTCAATCGCATCAACGACCGACACATGAGAATTAGACAAATTATCAGCTATAACCACCTCATAACCTTTATTTATCAATTCAACAACTGTATGTGAACCAATATAACCAGCACCTCCTGTAACTAATATTTTTCGGGACATATTTTATAGTTTTCTAACAGCGTTATTTTCCAAGATATATTTCTCTTTACTTTCGGGACAAATGGCTATTTTATTTTCATCAAAATGCAATCTGTGACCGAATTCACTCATCCATCCTATTTGTTTACTTGGGTTTCCTACCACCAAAGCATAAGCGGGAACAGCTTTAGTAACTACTGCGCCAGCTCCAATAAATGCAAACTGACCTATTTCATTGCCGCAAACAATAGTGGCATTGGCTCCAATACTGGCCCCTTTACGAACAAGTGTCTTGAGATATTGGTCTCTGCGTAAAACAGCAGAACGGGGATTAATTACATTTGTAAAAACCATCGATGGGCCTAAGAAAACGTCATCTTCACAAACAACACCTGTATAAATAGATACATTGTTCTGAACTTTGACATTGTCGCCCAAAATAACATCGGGAGAAACAACCACATTCTGTCCAAAATTACAATTGTTGCCAATTTTACAATGCGACATGATGTGTGTAAAATGCCATATTTTAGTGCCGTTACCAATTTCACAATTATCATCTATAATAGCTGTGGGGTGGGCAAAGTAGTTTTTTTCTTCCATAGGAAAATAGTTATTAGTTATTAGTTATTAGTTATTAATTATTAGTTATTAATGGGTTTAATAATTAAACGTTTTTTTTCGAAGTGATTATGATTGCTGTGAGTAGCTTCATAATCTCAACTGCATCATCATAAATAATTTTATTTTCAATATCGTTAATATAATTTGTAGCTTTTAGAAGTTCGAGCCAATACATTGTTTCACTACATTCTTTTTGGGCAATAGAAAGTTTATGAATAAAATCAGCTTTTGACTGTGCATTAACTCCTTCTCTGCAATTAGCGCCAATACTTGTTCCACAACGCAAAAGCTGTTTACTCATTATATATTCTTTTTTTTCTTCACTAAGAAATTTGAACATATTAACAATCCTGATAGCAAATTGAAAACTTTTAACTCTAATTATACTTTCTTTCATTGTTCATTTATCGTTTGGCCTCATTAATAATTAATAACTAATAATTAATAATTATTTACGAATTCTAAAACACTATCTGTAATATATTTCAATTGTTCTTCGTCTAATTCGGTGTGCATGGGCAATGAAATGACTGATTTGCACAACATTTCTGTAACAGGAAAATCTCCTTCCTTATATCTAGGGTCTTTATACGCTTTTTGCATGTGCATGGCCACAGGATAATAGACCATGGCAGGAATTTCCTTGGTATTTAAAAATGCCTGAAGTTTATCGCGGTCAATTCCAACTGTAACCAGCGTGTATTGATGAAAAACATGATTAGAATGTGTTGACACATCGGGTGTTATAATATGCGGATTGTTGGCAAAAGCATTATTATAATAGGCAGCAGCACGGTTTCTTTCCATTGCATAATTATCAAGTTGCCTTAATTTGATTCTCAAAACAGCAGCCTGAATGCTATCGAGACGTGAGTTGACCCCTACAAAATCGTGATAATACCTGACAACCATTCCATGATTAACCACCACTTTTAATTTTTCAGCCAGGGCATCATTGTTAGTAAAAATTGCACCTCCATCACCATAACAACCCAGATTTTTAGAAGGAAAAAAGGAAGTACAACCAACAATTCCTATAGTGCCGGCTTTTTTCTTTGAACCATCTTTAAAAATATAATCAGCACCAATAGCCTGACATGCATCTTCAATTATGTGCAAATAATGTTTTTCTGCAATTTCCATGAGCTCTTCCATAGGAGCACATTGTCCGAATAAATGAACTGGCACAATGGCTTTGGTTTTGGGCGTTATAGCTCGTTTTACAGCTTCTACATCTATGTTGAAAGTAATCGGATCAACATCAACCAACACAGGTGTCAGCTTTAAAAGGGCAATAACTTCAACAGTTGCTACAAAAGTAAAAGAAGTTGTTATAATCTCGTCGCCTTCTTTTAAATCCAAGCCCATCATGGCCACCTGTAACGCATCAGTACCATTGGCACAGGGAATAACATGTTTCACCCCTAAGTATTGTTCCAATTCTGTCTGAAAGTTTTTTACTTCAGGCCCATTTATAAAAGCTGTTGATTCAATGACACCGGTAATAGCATTGTCAATCTCTTCTTTCATTTTTAAGTACTGGGATTTTAAATCCACCATCTGTATTTTCTTCATTTTCAGTCTGTTTACTATAAGTTATTAAAAAAATTAAACTGTGGTTTATTTCAGCAAAGTTAACTTTTTTTGAGATTATTCAAATAGTTTTACTTTTCTTCACACACAGAAATTATTGTATTATTACTGACAAAGATTTCCGATATTAAAATTTTATTACTTTAAAAATCTATAAATAGAAATTACTAACAAAAATATTCTTTTTATATTTGATTTTTTTTAACAAAACTTTCTAATCGCTTTAAAGATGAAAATATATGTAGAAATTAGCATGTACCCACTTTCAAAAGAATATGAAAGCATTCTTCTCGATTTTATAAAACGTCTGAATGCGCATAAAAATATTATTATTGAAACCAATGGCATGAGCACTCATGTATTTGGTGAATATGATGCTGTATTTAAAGCTATTACCAAAGAAATGAAAGATGATTTTACTAAAAGTGACACCGTGGTATTTGTAATGAAGTGTGTTAATGCCCATTTGCAAAAATTAAAATAAACTTTGAAAACAGTTACAGATTGGGTAATAAACAACTACATTGAACTGACAGGTTCAGTATTAGGTATTGCTTATGTTCTGCTAGCCATAAAACAAAACATCTGGTGCTGGCCTGTTGGAATTATCAGCGTTGCATTTTATATCATTATATTTTTTTTTGCTAACCTCTATGGCGACATGTTGCTTCAGGTTTTTTATTTAATCATGGGCTTTTACGGATGGTATGCATGGTATCATAATACCCATAAAACTGCTGAAACAAATATTGTCAAAATCAGAACTTTGCATTTATATTTAATGTTGCTGTCTGTGGCTTTGATGACTCCTGCTTTTGGATTTTTACTTTCATACACGAACGATACAATACCCTATTGGGATGGTTTTACTACAGCATTGGGTTTGGCAGGTACATGGATGACTGCACGCAAATATATCGAAAACTGGTTGTTGTGGATTTTTGCCAATGCTGTATGTGTGGGTGTTTTTTACCACAAAGGACTGTATCCTACGGTTGTTTATTATATTATCATGACTGTGCTGGCCTACAAAGGCTATCTGACATGGAAAAAAGAAATGATACCCATAAAAAATGATTAAAAAAATTGCTGTTACTGGTCCTGAATCCACAGGTAAAACATCTCTTACAAAAGAGCTGGCACTACATTATAATGATGTGTGGGTGCCCGAATTTGCCCGCGATTACATAGAGCTGTTAAATCGCCCTTACAATGAACAGGATTTGCAGTCAATTGCTGAGGGTCAGATTAAAACATATAAAGAAAAATTATTGCAAGCCAAAAATTTCATATTTTCAGATACTGAATTGCTGGTTATCAAAATATGGTATGAGAACGCATACAAACATTGTCCACAATGGATACTTGATGCAATTGAAAGACAAAAATACGACTTATACCTACTGTGCAACATTGACCTCCCCTGGACTTACGACCCACAAAGAGAACACCCGCATCTGAGAAAATATTTTTTCAACTTATATAAAAAAGAGCTGGAGAAATACCAATGGAATTATGTTGTTATTTCAGGCGATGGCCATGAGAGAACTAAAATGGCTATGAATGAAATAGATAAGTTAATAAATAAATAAAAATTCACTTTTTTTATAAAATTCATAAAAAAACCCCACCTTTTACTTGCAAAGATGGGGTTGTAAAAAAATAAACATTTATAACTAACCTTTTTTAAACCACATATACCAAGTTAAATAATACTGATTTTCACTTTTTTTATCAGTCGTGTCCGGTTAAACACAAACTAAAAGTCCCGAAACACCGATATATTCAATCATTAAACATGGTTTAAAAATTTTTCGATTTGAAATGACATTATTCATAAATTAGAATAAAAGCTA
>Ga0172368_10001682_pt1 | contig 29676 bp, 25 predicted proteins | sample Lak11m_FD_114540 | JGI IMG/M metagenome (GOLD analysis project Ga0172368, IMG submission 114540) | Freshwater microbial communities from Kabuno Bay, South-Kivu, Congo - kab_022012_11m | ecosystem: Environmental > Aquatic > Freshwater > Lake | place: Democratic Republic of the Congo: South-Kivu...
ACCAGCTTTATGCCGGTACTCGTACCCCCGGCCCTGGACCTGACCCCAATAACCCAGTGTCAAGGTGTACTTTTCCACCTTAAGAAAGACCATTTTTTGTCTTGACACAGGGGTCCACCTCAACCAGAAATTCCTGTAGCACCAGCAGAGAACGGCAAAACAGACGAGATCCTTGCTCGTATGGCAAGCGTCGGCAAAAACACCGTTCACCGCACCCGTTACCTCAACGAACACGCTGATGAAGAGATGAATGCTGCGCAGGCCAAGAACACCCCCGGCGACACCCTCTCAGTAGTGTGCTAGTAACTACTGTATATATAATAATAATATTCTTCATCTACTCTTCTCTTAAGATATATATAATATATATATAAGAGAGAGAAGAGTACTGTACTATATTAGTATAGATGAAGAATATTAGTATTAAAGAGATGTTAGTTATTAAGAAGGGCTCAGAGTCATCATCGAAGCCCGTGATTTCTTCCTCGTCGTCATAGTCGGAGCTGTTGTCTTCCGAATGTCCACAATTGGGGACATTCGTGGTTATGCCAAAATTGTTGGCTTTTTCGGTATTTAATCTTATGGCGTTGGCTGCCTGTCTTTCCTTCGCCTTCGCCCTGATAATCTCTTCTTCGTCGTCATAGTCAGTCTCGTCGTCTTTCGGTTCACTCAATGTTGAGTTAACCGAAAGTCTGACTGATCCGTCTCCATTTCGCCCAATGTTGGGCAAACTGAGCCGTTATTGAAATCATTGGATCTTTGCCCATTAATGGTTCGGACGTTTGAGCCTTGCCTCTCTCTCGCCTGTTTTTTCAACGGCCCTTCCAACATTCACTCAAATTTGGGTGAAAGTTCCGTCAACCGAGTAAGTTTTGTCAAGGCCTCAGTTGACCAGAATTCTGGTGAACTGGAAGGCAATGCCAACCAATTGAAATAACGATGTGTTGTGAAAGTCTTCGGTTGTCTCAAATTTGAGAAAACCGAAAAGTGGAACCATGTGCCCCAATTGTGGCACTCTGAAGAATGGGGCGACGCTCATAAGATTTTCAGGTTCTCTCAAATTTGAGACAACCTGAAGGCTGTAATAACAACGTGAAATCCTGGTAGATCTGTCAGGCTTCTCGTGTGCCCAACATTGGGCGAACGGGAGAGACACAACCCAACGCACCGTTGTCCCGAATTCAGGACATCGGAAGCAAGGCAATAATCCCGACAGTCCGCAACCAACGCCGTCCTCTCATTTTGAGAAGCTTGTCACACAGGCCACAGTAAAAGGATAGAACGAGGACAGTTCCACCAATTTTCGAGCTATCCCGAATTCAGGACAACTCGAAACGACTCACACTCCTCAGAAATTTCTTGCCATTCCCTGATTGTCTGGTAGTATTTTAATACTCACCACAGAGCATCATACAAGACCCCACAATCACAAAGCAGCTTCTAGAGAGTCAAGAATGAGTCAATCAGGCTCAAATGGGTTGTTTTTTCTTATGGGCTTGGGATGGATCAATAAATCTTCGGCTGTCCTGAATTCGGGACAACCGAAACAACCGGCGCATCAAAGGTCTATGTCACACCGTAAGCCTCTCTATCAACGGGTTTTGTCACCAGTGCTTAGTGCTGGGTTAGATCATGGGAAGGAGTTGTCGTAATGCCGGAAGCCGTCTTGACCGTTCAGGAAGCCGCAAAACGTCTCAAGGTCACACCCAAAACCATCCATGCCTATGTTCGGGCCGGGAAACTCCCATGTTCTCAACTAAGCCCACGAGTCAGGATCTTCACAGAGGAGCATATTGCTGAGTTTCTCAGGCGCACCACGATCAATCTACCGAAAAGAGTTGACACCTCTGGTCCTCGTCCGATAGTCTCCCGCCCAAATTCTCATCAGGGAGGTGCAAGGTTTACTAGGAATTCGGCTAGAGCGCAGCGTAGAGAGGAGTTGCGCTCATGGCGGTAAGACAGAGAGGAAAGAAACTCTACATCTATTTCAGAGTGAATGGGAAGCTGATTTGGTTGCCAATGGATGACGGCCTTACCCAAATTGAGGTTGAACAGATTGAACAAGCCTTGTTGCAGGCGATCAAGCTGGAAAGCTATTTTTGGCTTGCTCCAGCCGCAAAAGAGGCTTGTATCAGGCTGTTCATCCAACAGAAATGGGAATTTCCCAAAGACTTGGGTAGCAGGCCCCAACTGCCGACTCCCATGTTGACGTTACATGAGGCTGCCGAGTTGTTCCTGAAAGACCCTGAGATCAAAGACCATCCGAGTCGATGGAGATATGAGGCATGCATTCTGAACCTTGAAGACGGCCTCGGTGAAAACCGACCAGTCAAAGAGATCAGAGTGCCGAATCTTAAACTCTATCGGACTCAACGACTCGCTGAAGGCTTCAAGCCCGCAACGGTCAACTGGGAAATGAGCACCTTGTCGGGTATATTTCGGGTATTGCTCGAAAATGAGCAGGTCGAAATGAACCCTGTAAGAATGCTCAGACGATTGTCAACCAAATCAGGCGAACGTCAGGTGTATCTGAGCCGTGAAGATGTTGAGCTTGTATCTGCCGAATGTCCTGATTGGTTCCAGGACATGATTTGGATTGCCTACTACACGGGCATGAGACGTGGCGAAATCATGAATCTACGCCGTCATCAAGTCAACCTTGTTAAGCGGATCATCACACTATCTCCCAAGAGCACCAAGGAAGGCGCTTGGAAACGGGTTCCCTTGCGACATGAGGTGCTCTCGATCCTTGAGGCTGCCTTGAAGGTGCAAGCCATAGGCTGCGATGCAGTGCTCACGGTGAAAGATAGGAGCGGTGTGAGACCTGTTGGCAAGGAAGCGGCGAAGAATCCTTGGAAACGGGCGCTTGATGCTCTTGGCTGGGAACAGCCGCAACCGCATTATCACGACCTTAGAGCGACATGGAAGACGAATGCTCGTCGCTCCGGGATGCACTCAGAACTCGAAATGGAGATCATGGGGCATGAGACTAGAGGTCGGAGCGTGCATGAGCGATATGGTCGGATCTCAGACCAGGAGCTTCTAAAGGCTGTAGATCTCATGACTTTTAGCCACGGAGATACAGAAGTGCTGGTTGTAGGCGACTTTCGCAGAAAAGATAGCAAACGCAAACTCACGAATCAGGCATCTGAAGCTATGCGAAAAAAGTTGAAAAACGTGGCTGATAGCAAAAAGATAGCAAACCTTGGAGGAAGCGGTGAGTCTGCCGAGAGGTTCCTCTTGACAAACTTGGCATCAGTACTGTAGTTTATCAGGAGTCGGGACGTGGCTCAGCCTGGTAGAGCACTGCATTCGGGATGCAGGGGTCGCTGGTTCAAATCCAGTCGTCCCGACCAATTAAATCAGTTACTTAGGCCCTGGTGACGCAGGGCCTTTGTTTTTGGTTTCGACTTTTTTTGTCATTTTTTCGTGACCTCTGAGCACTCCGTCATCGGGGCCACAGAGAGCGGTAGTGTTATATAGGGATTCTCGAAAGTTTTCACGGAATGGAGACACACTGCTGGGCAAGCCAGCAGTGGCACCCGCAAGGCAACCCGTCAATACTTTCGAGAACCGATATAATAAGGTGAATGCAGAAGGCATATTCGGACGAAGGCACCTGGGTTTGCGATTGTCGGTCTCCGGCTCGTTGGAGATCCCCCGATCTCTTCTGTGTGAAACGGGAGAATGCGTATGGAGTCGGCTGCCGCTTACAGCAGAGCATGTGCCGATCAACTGGATTGTGACCCGTCTTCGGCCAAGCAGTCCCCTCTGCTCGGCCGTTCCCGGTCTCCCTGGTGCTTCGCCGTTTGCAGACTATCAGGCCTGTCGCGGCGGAAGATTGTCCGCTGCCGGCTACTTCTCTGCCTCACGTTCGGAGAAGAGTGAGGACGACGCAAGCGCCTCGGTCAAAACGTAAGCAGCTTGGAGTGCTTCCGTAGGGCACAGCGGAAAGCATTCTTTGCAGTTCCAGCACTCCTTGGAGGCTACCTCCGGAATGAAGCCGATCTCACGATTCGCGCCTCGGTTTACAAACCCGACCGCGTACTTCTTCTTCACTTCAGCGCAGTATCTCACGCAGAGACCACAATGAATGCAGAAAGAGGACTCTTTTTCGAAACGGTCTCTGTCCGCACCATACTCTTTGGCCAAATCCTGCAAGTCAAAGGCATCGGGAGCATGAGCCAACAGCAACTCCAAGATCGTTTTGCGGATTCGATCTATCTTCTCCGACCGCGTCGTTACTACCAAATCCTTTGCTACAGGGTAAAGGCATGACACTACGAGTTTCTTCCAGCCGCGCATATCCAATTCTACGAGACAAAGTCGGCAAGCCCCATAAGGCTCCAATTTCTCATGATGACACAGGGTGGGAATAGATATCCCCGCACTTCGCGCTGCCTCCAATACGGTCATCCCTTCTTTGGCCTTAACTTCTTTTCCGTCGATCTGTAACAGGATGTCGCTCATTTTTCTTTACTCTTTCTCACTATAGTCCTGGCTTCTTCGGGGATAGGAGGCGGAACGGGCTCGCCGGATATCTTCGTGGCCGCAGCAAAACGTGAGGGGCAGACTTCAAAACAGGTTCCGCACTTGGTGCATTTTTCCTGATCAACGACATGGATCTTATTCTTGCCACCGACGATCGCCTCGGAAGGGCATTTCCTCAGGCACGTCCCACAGCCCTGGCACTTGGCCGGGTCAATATAGTACGAGATGAGCTCCTTGCAAGATAGAGCCGGACAACGTTTCTCCTTGATGTGAGCTTCATACTCATCTCTAAAGTATTTGAGCGTGCTCAAGAACGGGTTGGGGGCACTCCTGCCCAAGGCGCAAAGAGCGGCCTCGCGGGCGACCTCGGCCAACTGCTCCAGGAGTTCGATATCGCCCTCTTTACCCTTTCCTTGGGTGATGTTGGTCAGCGTTTTCAACATCTGTCGGATACCTTCACGGCAGGGCACACATTTGCCGCAAGATTCATCCGTAAGGAAGTTGAGGAAGTACCTGGCCACATCGACCATACAGGTATCTTCGTCCAAGATGATCATTCCACCGGAGCCCATCATGGAACCGGCCTTGGTGAGTTCATCAAAACCCACTTCCAAGTCCAACATCTCTTCGGGGAGACATCCACCCGACGGTCCTCCGGTCTGCACGGCTTTGAGTCGCTTGCCTCCGGGGATTCCACCACCTATGTCGTATATAATCTCTCTCAGGGTGACGCCCATCGGGACTTCCACCAGTCCCGTATTGGCGATCTTACCTACCAGGGAAAAAATCTTTGTACCCTTGCTCTTTTCAGTTCCATATTGAGTAAACCAGTCCGCGCCCTTGTTGATGATCAGCGGCACGTTCGCCCAAGTCTCAACATTATTCAAAACACTGGGGCGATCCCAAACGCCTTTGACCGCGGTGTGAATATATTTCGGTCGCGGCTCTCCCGCCTTGCCTTCCAAGGCCGTCATCAGAGCACTCGATTCGCCGCAGACGAAAGCACCCGCGCCCTGGTGCACGTCAATAGTGAAATCAAAGCCGGAGCCCAGGATGCTCTTACCAAGAAGACCGTACTCTTCAGCCTGCCGTATAGCGATGTTCACATTCTCCACCGCTAAAGGGTATTCTTGCCGAACGTAAATGTAGCCCTGGCGCGAACCGATGGCATAGGCTCCGATCATCAACCCCTCGAGGACAGAGTGAGGATTCCCTTCAAGAAGGCTCCGATCCATATAGGCGCCGGGGTCCCCCTCATCGGCATTGACGATCACATACTTTATATCGCCTGGGGCATTGCGCGATTCCGCCCATTTTCTCCCGGTTGGAAAGCCACCGCCGCCCCTTCCTCTCAGATTGGACTTTGTGACTTCCTCCAAAACCTGCTCGGGAGCCATCTGGCAAAGCGCTTTAGCCAACGCGGAATAGCCACCCAGAGCCAGATAGTCATCGATGCTCTTCGGATCGATTTCTACATTGGAACCGAAAACCAGTCGCCCCTGGTTCTTGTAGAAGGGGATTGCTGATTCGTGAACGATCTTTTCCTTGGTCGCGGGATCCGTGTACAGCAAACGCTCGATGATCTTCTTCTCTTTGATCGTCTGTGAGATGATCTCGGGGACGTCCTCAGGCTTTATCTGGAAATAGCAGATTTCCTCAGGGCGGATAACGATAATCGGGCCCCGCTCGCAAAAGCCGTGGCAACCGGTCCTCCTCAATGCCACCTCATCGCCCAAACCTTGTTGCTCGATCTCCGCCTGGATAGCGGCAGCGACTTCCCGGCTTCCGGAGGCATGGCAAGCAGATCCGGAACAGAGCGTAATGGAGGTTTTATTGGGATCTCTTTCCGAGAGGAGATTACTCCTGAATGCTTCCAAATCAGCGGGTGAATTTATCCGCGACATCGTCTTTCCTTAATCATAGTTTTTCAACACGTCTGCGGTTTGTGCCGGCGCCATCTTGCCGTGAGCCTTTCCATCGATCTCCACCACCGGCCCCAAAGCACAACAGCCAAGGCAGTTGACGGTCTCCACGCTGAATTTCAAATCCAGGTCCGTTTCACCCGGCTTAATGCCCGTCAGGCCTTCCACCGTGTCGAGCACGCGCGACGCGCCTCGAACATGGCAGGCCGTTCCCATACAAATATGAATTTGATGGCGTCCCTTGGGAACCAGACTAAACGCCTTGTAAAAGGTAGCGATATGCTGGATCTGCGTCATGGGCACCTGCAATCTTTCGCTGACCTGCTCCAAGGCTTCTTTGGGAAGCCAGTGGTTTTCGGCCTGAATCTCCAGCAATATCTGAATCAGCGAACTGGGCTCGCTGCGATGTTTATCTATAATCCCGTCGATTCTGTCTTTGTCCATGGCCTCTGTCCTAATCTTGTTCTCTCTTCCGATTTGCCGCCTGCCACTTCGCCTCAAGCGAGAGCAAAGCACTTCCGGCTTTCGTCGTACCGGACCAATCCCTGCCGCGACGACGTGTTCAAGTGCCTCGAGACCTCCGAGGGAGTCAGGCCCAACCTCTTTGCCATTTCCGCCGTCGCCAGGGGTCCTTCACGCAGCAGTAATGTGATCTGGCTTATGGCCAACTTAGCGCCAATGGTCTCTTCAAATATCCGGTTCAGCTCGTCGCTGGCGAAGAACTTCTGGTATTCTTCTTCCGGCATGGCAGGCAATCTCAGCCTCTCCCTCTCCACCAGTCTGATGTAGGGAATGAGTCGAGTAACCGCCTCGAGTTTGAACTTCAGTTCCTTTGCATCCATGCCCTCCCCGCTGCCGAGGGGACCTAACGCCTTCACCGTCTTGACAAACCCATTGACCCCGTCGACAAAAAGGTTGGCTTCACTGCCGGACATGAACTCGATCTTGGCCCTTTCCGGGCTCAGCCCAATGTGTTCCAGCAATTTCCTGGCCAGGTTAACCATGGTTAAGGCATGGTAATTCCCATGAGTGACATAGTTGCATTCATTCAGGTGACAAGCACCAATGAACACACCGTCCGCTCCCTTTGAGAAAGCCCGGAACACATGCGCCAGATCGACTCGACCGGAACACATGACGCGGATCAGTCTCATCTCAGTCGTGTATTGACTTCTGGAAACTCCAGCTAAGTCGGCGGCGCCGTACGCTCACCAATGGCATACAAAACCCAAGACCTTCGGCTTGAATTTAGGTCCTGCGCTCATATGTTCTCCTCCTGCTCGGTTGTCCCGGCTTTGGCCCAGGATTCATTCACAGATGACACCGACTTCACAGATAAGTCCATGATTTTGGTTGATATGCGAACATCTGTGCCATCTGCGGATGCTTATTCATCTATTGTCCAACCGCGGCATCCATCGGCTGTACGATTTCTTCCTCTGGGAACGCCGCGTCAATTTCGCTCAAGACCTCGTCGTCGGTGAAATGCTTGAGCTGTATTGCGTTAGTTGCACACTTCGTGTTGCAGAGGCCATCCCCTTTACAAAGGACTGGGTTGACCCTGGCTTTTCTGCCCTGTGGCGATTCATAGAACTCGATAGCGCCATACGTGCACGCGGTGATGCACGCCCCGCAGGAAACGCACTTATTTTCATCCACCTCGCACACGGAACCGGAAGCGACTACTACATCTCGAGAGAGAAGGGTCAAAACCCGCCCTGCAGCGCCATACGACTGGTTGATCGTTTCCTGTATAAACTTGGGATAATGAGCCAGTCCGCAGAGATATACGCCGTCCGTACCAAACTCGACAGGCCTGAGTTTGACATGGGCCTCTTTAAAGAAGCCATCCGGATTCAAAGTGACCTTGAACAGCCCGGCAATTTCCTTGGTTGCTGCGGACGGAATGATAGCCGCGGCCAAAGCCACGATATCAGCATCCAGCACAAGTTTGTTCCCCAAAACGAAGTCCGTGACGGTAACCTTCAGGACCGGCGCACCTTCGTCAGATTCGCCGGGTTCCACTTCAGGCTTGTCGTCCGGCTCATAGCGGATGAATTTGATATCCCGATTTGAAGCCTCTCGGTAATAATCCTCGTTGAATCCATAGGTTCTCATATCCCGGAAGAGGATGTAAATGTCCATCTCCGGATTCAACTCTTTCAGTTTCAATGCGTTCTTTACAGATTCACTGCAACATAACCGGCTGCAGTAATTCCTTTCTTCATTTCTACACCCTACGCATTGAATCATCACGACACTTTTCGCGGCGGTTATCTTTTCGTCGCCTCTGGTGATCAGGTCCTCTAACTCGAGGTGATTCACTACCCTGTCATCGTGGCCATATAGGTATTCGGTCGGAGTATACAGATCAGCGCCTATGGCGATAACTGCTGCACCGTGCTTTATGTTTGTGAAACCTCTCTCGGATTTCACTGAGGTGACAAAATTCCCCACATAGCCCGTAGCGTCGGTGATTGTCGCATCATGATATACATGTATTGAGGGGTGTCGGTACACCTTTCCTATGAGATCGCTCAAGTACGCCTGCACATCCAGTCCATCCAGGGTGGAATGAATCCGTCGAGCCATTCCGCCGAGCTCCGAGCTCTTTTCAAGCAGATATACTTCATGCCCCTGGTTGGCGATGGACAGAGCACAATTCATGCCGGCTATACCCCCACCGACCACCAGCGCAGCCTTGTCAACCGGCAGGTCAAATTCCTGCAACGGCTCCAAACGCCGCGCTCGTGCCACCGACATCCGGATGATATCCTTTGCCTTCTGTGTGGCTTCTTCCTTTTCTTTTGAGTGCACCCAGGAGTTGTGTTCTCTGATATTAGCCATTTCGTAGTAATATTGATTGATTCCCGCTTCCCGCAAAGTGTCCCGGAATAGCGGTTCAAGGGTCCTCGGGCTGCATGCAGCCACAATCACGCGATTCAGACCCTTTTCCTTGGTCATGTCGGTTATTTGCTTAGCCGAGTTCGTAGAGCATGAAAACAGCTGTTCTTGCGCATAGACAACATTCGGAAGCGTCTTGCAGTACTCGACCGTTTCGGGAACATTGACTATCCGCCCAATATTGGCTCCACCATGACAGACGAAAACTCCTATCCTCGGCTCCTCCTTGGAGACATCTCTTTGAGGCGGATATACCCTTTCTTTGGCGAGATTTCCCCGTCTGGAGTCGAGAAGCTCACCAATCTGAGAACCCGCGCCGCTGGCGCTGAAGACCGATTCGGGGATATCGACGGGACCCTGAAAGCCTCCAGTTACGAAAATCCCGTCTCTGTTCGTCCGCATAGGGTTAACGGTGTCGATTTTGCAGAAATCATGAGCACTGAGCTCTATGCCGAATTTGTCGGCTATGGATTTCACATTCACAGGCGGATTCAACCCAACAGACAATACGACCAGGTCGAATTCTTCCTCTTTCACGCCGTCGTCGAATGTAGAATATCGTATAGTGACATTCTTGGTTTCCGGGTCTTCCCTCACGATGGACGCGTAGCTTCGGATAAACCGAACGCCCGGAAGTTTCTCTGTCCGCTCGAAGTACCGCTCGAAATCCTTCCCATAGGAGCGAATATCGTTATGAAATATAGTACACTCTGCGTCGGCGTAGTGATCTTTGGTCAAGATCACCTGCTTCTGTGCGTAAGTACAGCATACCGAGGAACAATAGCTGTTGTCGCCCTGAGTAACCCGTCGCGAACCGACGCATTGAATCCAGGCCACTTTATGGGGGTGCGTTTGGTCGGAACCGCGCAATATCTCCCCTTGGTATGGCCCCGTGGAAGACAGAAGCCGCTCATAGTCCATGCTCGTTACGACGTTCGCAAACTCACCGTAGCGATACTCTTTCTTGACCTTTGGATCAAAGGGCTCGAGGCCGGCAGACAGAATGATCGCCCCAACCTCTATCTCCTTCTTCTCCGCTGTCTGATTCAGATTTATTGCGTTATTCTTGCAAACTCCCTCGCAAATGCGACACTTCTTCTCTTTGAGGTAGAGGCAGCTTTCGTCGATATACGCAATGAGAGGAATCGCCTGAGCGAAGTATATATGGACAGCCTTATTCTGAGATATTTCCTGATTATACTGGTCCGGATACTTAACCGGACAATACTCCACACAGGTGGTGCAACCCGTACATTTGTCCTCAAGAATATACCTTGGCCTTTTGGTCAGGGTTACCCTGAAGCTTCCTACCTCACCTTCAACACTGTTAACTTCAGTGTAGGTGAGGACCTCTATATTTGGGTGCCGGCCGACCTCGACCAGCTTCGGTGAGAGAATTCACATGGAGCAGTCATTGGTGGGAAAGGTCTTGTCCAGCTGCGCCATGTGACCGCCGATGCTCGGCCCCTTTTCGATCAGATAGACCTTGAATCCGGCTGTCGCAAGATCCAGAGAGGCTTGAATGCCGCTGATTCCTCCACCAACCACCATTACGTCCCCGAAATTGCCTTCTCGGAGACCTTTCCACATCTGTTCTCCAACCTGTTCTTTTTCCACTTTCTATCACCTCATCGGCCACATGTGCGGTTGCCGGAATCCGGAGACTGGAGGCAATCCGAACCATGCCGTTGTTACGCACATCTGAGTGAATCTGCTCAGTCCAAGTCTAACGGCCCTTTGCATGAATTACACTTCATTGCACCACGAAAAACCCTATTGCCGCATTTTGGGCATACATAGCGGGCCTCTTCGTCCCGAATCCATTTCTCAGTACCGAACTCTCGTCGGTATGGGACCGCCCGGAGAATAACCTTCTTCCCGACGGTCATCGAGAAATTATCAATGTACTGACAAGGGAATTCGTCACACTCATGACACCCTGTGTATCCTTTTTCCTTCGTGCAGTTCCTGATCTCACACTGGCGACAATGCATAAACTGATCATCGGATAAACAGCCAAGGCACCGAATGTCCTCTGTCGACAAGGATTCGCTATTGGGTAGTGTGCCCTTACCGGGAGTTCCTCCCTTGTAAAGATCTACCAGCCGTTCCTTCAGTTTAATGTTATTATCGCGGTAAGCAATATAGATAGCGCACACTCCGCAGTATAGACCGCAGGGAGACATGAAATCAGGATTTGTACCCACAGCTCTTGTCACTCCTGAGATGCTCATTTCATATTCGAGCAGACGATAACCGGAGCACTTAACTTCCCTAAATCACTTCTTGAATGATTTCCGTGACGTCCTTCACCTCGATCGTTTCGGCCAGATTCATGGTGATCCTGCTGTCTTCAAGCATGGTGATGCAGTAAGGACAGGAAGTAACCAGCACTTCGGCCCCAACACCAAGAGCCTGTTCGACCCTGAGATCACAGAATCTCTCGCCCTTTTGGGTTTCCATCCAAACCCTGCCGCCGCCGCCGCCGCAGCACAGACTATCCGAGCGCGACTCAGGCAGCTCATTAAACTCCAGACCGGGTATCCTTTTCAAAACCCCTCGCGGTTCATCATATATACCGTTATGTCGCCCCAGGTAACAGGGGTCGTGATATGTTACTTTCTTTTGATAGTCTTTCTTGATCTGAAGCCTTCCGTCGTTCACCGATTCGAACAAGTACTGCGAGATATGAACCACTTCAAAGTTCACTCGGAATTCCGGATACTCGTTCTTGAAAGTATGGTAGCAATGAGGAGAAGAAACGAGGATCTTCTTGACGCCATTATCGATAAAGGTCTTGATGTTATCTTTTGCGAGACGCTTGAACAATTCCTCATCGCCCGTCTTTCGGATGCTCTCTCCACAGCAATTCTCTTTGGCTCCAAGTATACCGAAGTCTACCTCCGCCTGCTTCAAAATATTGGCTGTGGCCCTCGCCACTTTCTTCAATCTTGGATCATAACAAAGATAGCAGCCGGGAAAATAGAGGATTTCCATCCCTTCAGCGAACTCGTTTACGCCAAGACCTTCCGCCCAGGCTGCCCTCTTTTCTCGATCTTCACCGAAGGGGTTTCCTTGACCGACGAGGCCTGCGTTTATGGTTCGGACAGTCTTGACCGGAGCAGGAAAGACTCCATATTCATTAGCAATCCTGCGCAGCGCTACCCCGGATTCTATCTGCTTCACATCCCTCGGACACTGCTGGGGACATCTTCCGCAGGTCGTGCAACGCCAGATATCTTCACTTTCGATCTCGGTCAAACCAAAGGTCGCTTCTCGGACCAGCTTGCGCATACTGAAGCTTCTGACCCTGTTCCACGGACAGACGGTATCGCACAACCCGCATTGGAAACATCTCTTGAATGCGTCTCCACCGCTGGCCTTGATGACGTCGATGATCTCTTTGTAAGGGGTTACCGTTTCCACTGTTTTCCTTCCTCTTGTTTCGGCCTGATGTTTCAGCCCTTCTTTGACGCCGCCATTCGGGAAACGGTATCCATGACCTTATCCAAGCCATACTTGTCGATCATGGATTCCAGCCCTATCTCTACATCCTCCAGCTTCACCTCTTCTTCGACTTCCTCTTCCCTTTCTTCGTAGATCAGCGCGTCATTAAGACACCACTGAACACACAAGGGCTTTTCCTGCGCCGGATCGTCTTCGCACATGTCGCATTTGAGAGGGAGTAGGGAATCGGGTTCCTTGAAGACACTCCTTGATGGGCAGGATGCCCTGCAGAAACCGCACTCGTCGTACTCTTTTCCGTCAATCACGTACTTGTCCCTGCCCATGCATTCAGCTGGAGCATATTCACCGGCATACACAGGAAGGTATACATCCCTCAGCGGGTCACGAATCAGCCGGATACGGGACCGTGCCGGATTATTGCTGCTGTACTTCGGAGTAGCATGGAACGCTGAGCAGATCATCTCGCATGCTCTACAACCGTTGCATTTATCGACGTCGATCGTTATGGATTTGACTATCTTCTTCTTTTTCTCGCCCATGCCGCTTACCACCTCTTCACCTATTTCTGCACCGTCTCCGACGAAGACTCATTGGAGGGAGTGTGTCCGTTATCTGAATAGACTCCTCGTTTCTCGAAGTCTTCGGATACGTAATCCAAGCCCAAGTCAAGTAAAGATTCTTTGGTCGGAATACCCTGGTCGTTCCACCCCTTCAACTTGTAATACGAATCCAAAAGGTCCTTCTCGAGTTCGGGAAATCTTTTCTTCCAATGGTTCTCCGGGGGCTTGTCGTCTTTCCTCCTCATCCCCCTTCCTATATTGAAGGCTCTAATGAGAGTCCGGTATCTCTTCGCGGCTTTCGTCAGCTTCTCTTCATCCATATCGATCCCGGCGCCTGCCGACATAAATTTCGGGTAATTGTGTATATGATATGGAGGCTTGAGCGGAAACGACGAGAGACCGGCGCACATCCCGAGGGCGTCATCAATGTAGTGCATCCTCTCTTGCCAGTCGACAATATCACAGCACATGTCAACGGTTGGATAATAAGGCATCGACTTTTCCCCGCGCGGTTCCCAGTCCAAAACAATTTGCTTAAACTTTTCATCAGGAACCTGGAACCAATCTTTTACAAACGCTTCTCTCTCTTCCATCGTCAGGAAAGGCGCCTGCGGGAACTGTCCTTCGATTTGAGTAATGTTTATCTTTTCGCCGGTGGAATACATAAGGAAATAGATGGGATTCAGCATTGACAGCTTGAGAGGAAGCTGCTCATGCTTCTTGATATTGTTGTGCGCATAGGCCTCCGCGCCCTTACCGATCTGTTTGGCGGCCCAATAGGTTCCGTTGGCCAGGACGTCTCCAATCCCTTCCCGACGGACGATTCGGTCAAGCAACCAGTAAAATCTCCCCTCATTGTCGGCTGGCATCCCGGGGAAGTCAGCGTCAGTTAGGACGCCGTTTTCATAAAGCTCAAGGGCAAAGGCCATGACCTGCGGGGTCGAGAATCCGTCCACCCCATACTCGGTAGCACTTTGGGCGATGCCCAAGCCAAATTCCAGGTCTGAGAAGGCCGCCATGGTATAAGTAAGCTTCGAGAAGCATTTCATCATGTAGGTTGGATGTCCCGGCGGAGTAATGGTTGCCCCGCATTTCATCGGGCAGTTGTAGCAACTGATCAACCGCGTCCGCATAGTATCCAAAGCCTCCGCCCACTGCTTTGCGATTTCGTCATTCCAGAAATCTTTTCGGCGGACGCGTGAGTTTCCCCACATGAAATTCTCAGTGTGCCACTTCTCATCGTGGACTTTCATCTCTTGGGGCGACCCGAGTCCTGCCAAAATGGGCATGACACCGGGAATAGGATTTTCATTCCGATACTTTATGTACTGCAGCACGTCGTTGCACAGCGTCATGTACTCGGCCGGCCGGGCGAGATTGATGTCCTTGGTTCCCCGAACGGCAATTGCCTTGACGCCTTTGTCCCCCATAACCGCGCCAATTCCGCCTCGACTGGCGCTCGATCTGGCCTGTTCGATGGAAGCAAAATAGACCCTGTTTTCACCGGCTAGGCCGATTGAGGCTACCTGGGCTTGCGGCTCCTTCAGCTCCCGCCGGATAAGCTCTGCGGTTTCTCCAGCACCCTTGCCCTTCAAATGCGCGGCGTCACGGATTTCCACTTTGTCGTTGTTTATCCACAGATAGACCAGTTTGGGAGACTTGCCGCGAAGGATCACCTTGTCATAGCCGGCATACTTCAATTCCGGAGCCCAAAACCCTCCCATCATTGAAAATGCCATTAACCGGGTTTGGGGTGAAACGGTCGAGACAATGGTACGATTGCAGCCGGGAGCAGGAGTCCCGCACAAGAGACCGGCACTGAATATGAGAAGATTATCGGGCGAAAAAGGCTCGACCTCGGGAGCAACTCTCTCCCATAGTATCTTGGCGTTGGTACCCAGGCCTCCCAAATAAAGCTCGGTGTCTCGCGGGTCGGTTGCCACCCTCTCGATGCTTCCACGGGTTAGATCAATTTCCAAATTAAACCCTGTCTCTGCGTACCTCATCTTGCTTACCTCTTACAGTCGACTTGCGATATGCTCGTGAGTGCTGCGGCAACCAAAGAGCTTCCAATTCCTGCTCCTTTGGCAGCTGACCCAAGCTTTTCACAGGAATCTTCGGGTCGAGGTGCTCCAGCACGGATGCCGGCGATCACGGCGATAGCGTCAACGCCTTCTTCTCTCCCGAGACGGGTCTGAACATTAGCCGGACCAATATCCGTTTTGTTCACGCTCGCCTGACTTTGCAGCAATGCATCGACGCCTCGACACCCGAGTGCGTTGGAACTCGCCGGGCCTCCGTCCGGGTCCCGAAGGTCATGTTGACCGGGGTTCGGTAACATCCTTGATATGAATATAACTTATATAGAATCCCTGTCAAGGCTTTTTTGCCCTCATTCCGAAAAAAATCTCGAACTAACTGACAGCGAGGTCAGGCTCTCCAAGACGGCCATAGCGGTTTTCTCCACGTCCTGTTGCGCCCCCGTTACCTCGTCTCTGTCGTACTCCCCATGCTTGGCGATCGCCTTCAGACGCCGCTCACGATGGGCATCCGCATGAACGCCGAAGCCCGTGACATGATGCTCTCCACCGCGACCACGCTGTCATGGCTGTGATGTGGTCCGCCCTTCCCTCGTCCGTCCTCGTCTTCGCTCCCTTCTGCCGGCCGCACAGTGGGTCGGGCTCATCGACCACCCCCAATTCGCGTCCTTGCGCCGAAACGTTTCCAAGACACGAGACTTCCGAAATCCGGCGCGATGGAAGGTCTCTCGACTTTGGCTTCTCCATTCTGCCACGCATGAATCATCCGTGCAGCTTGCGTTCCAGTCCAAACGTCGAATGCTCGGCAGCCTGGCAATCCTTCCCGAAACACCGGAAGCTGCGGCGGATTACTGATAAACCGCCATGTTCTCATACGTTACGGGCAGGGCACGCAAGAAAGTTCTTGACTCTTTACTATATGAGTGCTATTCGGTTTTCAGCGAAAACATCGTGTTCATTGTACGCCAGACCCCGGAGTCTTTCTATGGATTCAACCGGATTGCCCGAAAGAGCCATCAAGAGGGCGTCCTCCGCCAAACGAAGAAGCCCTTCAGCAGATAGAAAGCGCCAACTCATCATCGAGTCCGCAGAGCGCATTTTTGCCACGCGCGGTTTTCACGACACGACTATCGCTGATATTTCCCATGATTCCGGGGTACATGAGGCGTCCATCTTCCAATATTTCAAAACCAAAGAGAATCTGATTGTTACCGTTCCTGAAAGACACCTCAAGGAGACTCTGGCAGGGATCACCGAGCACCTTCAGGGCATGAAGGGGGCCGAGCCTAAGATCAGGAAATTGCTTTGGCATCAGCTCAGGGATCTCTCAGTCAATAAGCACTATACCTCAATTCTGCTCCGTGAACTCCGGACATTACCTGCTTTCTACCAATCTCCGGCCTACGAAATGATTCGAAAATACAGCGCATTCGCTGTTGAGGCCATTAGAGAGGGCATACGGGACCAAGAAGTTGACCCCGAGATAGAAGTCATTCTTGTTCTGGAGATGATTTTCGGTGCAATCGACAGCATCGTCTTGCGATGGCTCTTCTTCGGCGACCCCTATGATCCCAACAGGGCTGCGGATGCTCTGTGCTCGTTGGTAAAGGCAGCGATATGGCGGCGCGAACAGCCCGTCGTAAATGAGAATGGCGATGAACCGACCCGCGGAGAGCTCAGGCGCAGAACCATCGTGGAGGTCGCGTCGGAAGTTTTCGGCAAAAAGGGTTACGGAGGTGCCACCATCTCCGAAATAGCGGGAAAAGCAGGCATAGCGGAAGCTTCCATTTATCAATATTTCAAGAGCAAAGAACAGCTGCTTCTTTCAGTTCTGGGCACCTGGTTCATCGAATTGGCCGATGAATTGGATCGTGTTTTCTCTGGAGCATTAAATCCTTATGAGCGGCTCTTATATTTGCTGAGAAGATGGGCACTGGATTTTCAGATTCGAGAATGGGAGACCCGTGTCTTGATTCTAGAATTGTACAGGAATCCCAAGTTTTACGAATCTCAAGAATATCAGAACACCCGACGTTTCTGGGAACTCATAAGATCTACCGTGGAAGCCGGACAACGCAGCGGGCATTTTCGGAAGGATTTCGAAATCAGCTATTACCTGCATCTCGTACAAGGGGCATTCGAGCATGAGGCGCTCGCTCGTATGATGTTGTCCAAAAGGCAACCCACCATCGCCAGTACGGAACAAATGATCAATCTTCTCCTCAGAGCCATAAAAGCTTGAGTTTGCCATTGGCGTTCCGAGGGTTCGCAGCCTCCACCTCACACCGACAATACCAACGGTTGGGTGTGGTGAAAAGGGAAAGAAGACTATTCGCCCTGAATTTGATCGTTCAATCATGATCGATTCTCAGGGAGCGAAATGTGCTTCCAAACAAATGCGACCGCACCTAGCTCTGGAGCATTCTTGAAAATTCCATCTCTGACAACGGTAGACCGCCAGCGCCGACCTTCTTTTCTTCTCGGAGTATTCCTGATAACGGCCTCCGTTCTCGTGTTTCAAATTGTGCAGATGCGCATCCTATCTGTCATTGTATGGTATTATTTAGCGTTCTTCGCAATCAGCGTCGCCATGCTCGGCATGACCGCTGGCGCGGTCTGGGTCTATCTCAAATACGCAAAACTCACGATGCAAGAACTATCTGCCTTGCTTGCGGACACCTCTCTGCTCACTGCGGTGGCGATGCCCGCCTCTGTGATGGTGCTGTTCTGCTTGGTCACCACACCCAGACCAACGGCGACATCGATCTTCTCCTGGTCTTTACTGATGACGGCGATGACGGTGCCTTACTTTTTTGCTGGCATTACCGTCAGCCTAGCGCTGACTCGTGGGCCATTCCCGGTTAGCTTGGTCTACGGTGTCGATCTGCTCGGCGCTGCACTGGGCTGCGCTGCTTCGGTTGGAGTCTTGAGCTTGCTGGACGGACCTTCCGCAACATTGTTTGCGGGATTGTTGGCGAGCATGGCCGCTCATGCCTTCACAAGCGGAACCACCCAGCCTGAGCAAGCCAAGCTGAAACAGCGTAGTCGCTGGCGCCGCCCCTTGTCCGTCACATTCCTTTTGGCGATATTAATCCCGCTCAACATGGCGATTCCGTTTGGCATTAAGCCTCTCATGGTTAAAGACCATTTTGAGACCTATCATGGACGGTTCGAGAAGTGGAACTCGTATTCTCGCGTCGTCGCGCATTCGCCGGTCGCCTCCGAACCGTACCTGTGGGGACCTTCCCCGCTACGTAACAAGAATCTCCTTGTTCAGCAAGCCTTTCTCAACATTGACGGTTGCGCAGGCACCCACATGTACCACTTCGACGGAACAAAGGAATCTATAGACTTTTTGAAATACGACATCGTGAACCTGGCTTATCATCTCCCCGGCGTCGCTAAGTCCGCAGTGATTGGAGTCGGAGGTGGTCGCGACCTCTTAGCTGCTCACCTATTCGGTGTCAAGGACGTTACCGGTATCGATGTCAACCCGATCTTCATAGATTTGCACACCAAACACCCCTTCTACGCACCGTACTCAAATCTATCGGCCATACCTGGCTTGAGGCTCCAGGTGGATGATGCGCGCACCTGGTTCGCCGCGACCAAGGAATCCTTCGACCTGATCCAAATGAGTATGATCGACACTTGGGCTGCGACGGGCGCTGGCGCTTTCTCACTCAGTGAAAACGGACTCTACACGCTGCAAGGATGGCGGGCTTTCATTGGTCGGCTCACCGATCACGGCGTGTTTACCGTCAGCCGATGGTACAGCCCCGATAATATCAACGAGTCGAGTCGGATGGTCGTACTGGCAATGGCTGTGATGACGGACCTAAGAACCCCAAATCCGCGTCAATGCATATTTGTTGCTTGCGCCGACAATATTGCAACGCTTGTGCTCTCCAAGAGTCCGTTTACCCCCGCAAAGCTCAAATTACTTCGCGAGGCCACTGAGCGCCTTGGCTTCAAAGTGCTGATTGCACCAGATTCGGAACCAGATTCGGCAGTGTTTCAACAGATAGTTTCCGCCAAGGATTTGGCTGGCATCAACGCTGTCGCCAACAAGACATCTCTCGACCTCAGCATATCAACAGACAATAGGCCGTTTTTCTTCAACCAACTGCGCTTTCGAGATATCCCTTACTTTATCGAAATGAGGCATCGCAACAATTTGGCAGGTGGCGTAATCGAAGGCAATCTACGAGCTTCCATTGGGCTGGTTCTGATTTTCTTATTGGCATCGGTTGCAGTGGTAGGCACTATCCTGTTGCCCGTGCGCATAGCGGCAAAATCCACACCACGGCCAATACTTATCATAGGAACGATCCATTTTGCCCTGATCGGATCAGGCTTCATGTTGGCAGAAATATCGTTCCTGCAGTTCTTTGGGGTGTTCCTCGGCCATCCGATTTACGCGATGACCGTATGCTTGTTCAGCCTCATTCTTTCGAGCGGCATCGGCAGCCTGGCGTCTGGTAGCTTTCCTCTCAACACCACTGGTCGAGCAGTTTTGTGGGGACTGATAGTCGGTGGGTATCTGATAGCAACGCAGTGGGGCCTGGCCCATCTATTTGAGGCGAATACGGCGCAGCCTCTCCCGGTGCGAATCCTGATCTCGCTGGCGGTGGTAATGCCAGTAGGATTTCTCATGGGATTCGCCTTTCCTACTGGAATGTGCCTGATGGAGAAAGTCGACGCGGGGCCCACACCTTGGTTCTGGGGTATCAACGGTGCGACCGGGGTCTTGGCATCGGTTGTAGCCGTAATGGTGAGTATGGCTTTCGGCATCAACGTGACGATGTTGATGGCTGGGCTATGTTACCTGGCTCTAATACCGACCGGGCGTGCGTTGCTTGCCCGGTCAGCTCAGCGGATCGTATGATCATACATTTCTTGTCGACCTGTGCGAGGTATTGGCAATGACTGAAAATAGACCGAAATCGTAGACCGGGAACCCCCGTTGCAGGCAGGTATTTAGGGATTGGGTCTTCGCGCTCTGTTGTAACCCCGCGATGTCGCGCCGGATTTCCTTAGCGTCTTGACAGGTTGTAGGAAATGAGTTCCGGTCCTTCCCACTCAGACCATTTGAGTTGCCGATGGGTCTTCTGGGAAATCTTGCAGACGCCTTTGTACCAGAATCCGGCAATGATCTCCACTGAAATGGTTCTCTTCGAGATCTCCTGATCTGAATGCTACTTGGTACAGCTGAATGCAGCCTTGGCAACAGCGCTCACAATATTGCCGACGAACTTGTACTCCTTTTCTCCCTGTGTTCTATTGGCTGAATCAAATTTCAGAGCACCCATCGGACAAACGCGTACACAGGCAGGCTCCAGCCCAACTTCTACCCTTTCTTTGCAGAGACCACATTTCTGCATCTTCTCGTCACGATCGTACCTCGGTACCCCGAAAGGACATGCCAGAGCGCAGCTATGGCACCCGATACACAGTTCCTTGTTAACGGTAACAGCTCCGCTTCTATCATCCCGGGCCATGGCTCCTGTGGGGCATCCCACCACGCAGGGGCTATCCTGGCAATGCATGCAGGAGGCGGAAACGTACTGTATGCTTGCACTGGGGTACTCTCCGCTTTCGATCTGGTAAATTCGTCTGAGTGCAGGTTGACCTTTTTCAGGAAATATATCGTTCTGGTCCATACAGGCCACGGCACACGCGCCACATCCGGAGCACAGGTCTATATTGAGATATATCGCTTTATTCATCATTACGTCTCCTTCCTCAAACTTTCTCAACCTTGCAGAGGGCGGACTTGAAGCCTGGATACCCTGACAGGGGGTCCAGGTAGTCGCCTTCAAGGAGCAAATTGACGTCAGCTTTCTCGTGTCCATGGTACATGTGGATCACTCCCGGCTGAACCATCTGAGTGAGATTTGCTTTTACGACAATCGCATCTTTCGGAGTTGAGATCCGCATTGCTTCGTCCTGCTTGATGCCTAGCCGACCGGCGTCGGCAGGGTTGATATCCGCAGCAGGATGGTTGGGTCTGAGGCTGTTCGTCCAGGTGAGTCGATAGGTTCTCGTATGGACAAACATTGGCAGTCTGGCGCCGGTGTTGAGAATGAACGGGTATTCCAACGCAAGCTCCGGTGTGGATTCTCGGCTGTATTTTGGAGGAGTATAGACCGGTAGCGCTTCAAACCCAGGCTGTCCTTGATATTGTTCAAGAACCCTGGACTTGAATTCCATCTTCCCGGACGGTGTCTTGAAGCCCGACTCCAGGTATTTTTTCTCCGGAAGTTTCATCGGGTTCGGAGCGAACATGCCGCCCGCATGTCTTCTCAGTTCAGCAACAGACATTCCGCTGGGCTCAAGAATCCAGTCCACGCCGGCTTCGTAGCCGGCCTTAAAGAGCGGATCCTCCAGGCCGAGCCTTGCTGCCAACTCATATATGATCTCGACGTCGGAACGCGAATCATAAAGCGGTGCAATTGCCGGCTGCGTGAAAATTATGTAACCCATCGGGTAACAGCGAAGTTCGCTGCGTTCGACCGAAGTGCAGGCAGGGAGCACAATATCCGCATACTTGCACGTGTCGGTCTTGAAGATATCCACGTTAACGAACAGGTCCAGTTTTTCCAGAGTTTCCAACAGACCCTTGGGGTCAGGCCACATTCTGTGGTTCATCCCGAAACCGATCAACGCTCTCAGTGGGTAAGGTTCACCAGAGCGGATTTGGTGCGGCAGATGCATGGCCTGGGCTTCTTCATCGACCTTTTCTATCCAGACGGGGAAGCGATCGGCTCCGACTCTGGCGGCCATGTCGCTCCAGGGTCGGGATTGCGTGAATTCCCGCTCCCGCGTCGGAATCAGGCCGGGAATGTGGATGAAACTTGGAGGAACAACAAAGTTGCCACCGGCAATGTCATAATTTCCGGTAAGCCCGACCAACGAAAAGACCGCGCGGTAGTTCTGTACGCCGTTGGTATGGTGCACGACCGGAGATGCACTGGGCAGGATGGCAGCCGGCTTTGTTGAGGCATACGTCCGCGCGGCTTTGACGATCTTGTTCGCGGGCACTCCCGTAAGTTCTTCGCCTCTAGCAGGTGTGAACTGCTGAACATACTCCCGGTAATCTTCAAAACCATACGAGTGGTCTGCTACAAATTCACTATCGTAAAGCTTCTCCTCAATGATGACATTCGCCATTGCCAACGCCAACGCTCCGTCCGTGCCGGGTCTGACAGGCAAGTGAATATCGGCAAGGGCTGTTGTTGGGGTCTGCCTCGGATCCACAACTATGAGCTTCATCCCTCTTTCCTTGCCCTTGAGGATAGCCCTGGCGTTTCCCGGATTGGTGTGAAGGGGATTTGCGCTCCAGACAAGAAGACAGTCGGTGTTCTTTATATCCGGCCCGCCCGGCAGGCCATAAGTCAGCTTTTGAGCCATCGCCATAGCCTGGAAGCACGTGCTGGACTCTGTCATATAGTTCGGTGAGCCGAAGGAGTGGGTCAAGCGTTTGAGATAAGGCCTGAAATACTTGGTATAGCCGGCGAAGAAAACAACGGCTTCCGGCCCGCTTTGAGCCTTGATTTCAGTGAGTTTGTCGGCAATGGTACCCAGGGCTTCGTCCCAGCTTATGGGTTCGAACGTTCCGGAACCTCTCGGGCCGGTTCTTTTCAGGGGGGTCTTCAGGCGGTCTTCGTTGTATATGTACTGTCGCTGCGCTGCTCCTTTGGCACACAGAGTGCCAATGCTGTAGGCGTTTTCCTTGGAGCCTTCCACCTTGATGATTTTTCCGTTCTTCACATACAGATCCAGACCGCATTGAGTCTGGGGATCGCAGATAGTGCAGATGGATTTCCTTACTTCGATCCCTGTCTCAGGGCCTGGGATTTTTCCTCGCAACAGATTGTGTAGATCCGTCATGCGTTCTTGACCTCCATCAAGAAGTCTTGCATCAATCGGTTTTGGATACAAGCCAGGGCGCCGGCAGTCAGGGGTCTGGATTGCCTTAGGCCTTTCATAATCGCGTTCTTGATAATACCGGACACTGCATAGCTATCAAGAAGGTTGACGCCGGCAAGGAGTTCATCCTTCCAGAAAAGCTGTATGAATTTGTCTGAGTCATATATCTGGTGGATGCTGTCACATCCGTTCACCTCCCCGATGCTCACAAAATACATCCCCATAAAGCGAGTAATAACATGGGGAATGTATCCTTCAAAAGACGCATCTCCATCGGCCATGTTTCTTCCTGCTGTGCGTCCTTGATAACGAGCATTGGCCAACAATCCCATCGTCTGTCCCTTTTGGAGAGGACTCCCGCCTTGGGCCACATCCCCGGCTGCATAGAGCCCAGGCATATTTGTTCTCATGCGGTCATCTACCAATATTCCCTTGTCGATCGCAACTTGCCTTCGATCAACAAAATCCGCGTTAGCCCGCACTCCGGTACACATCACCAAGAGATCCGCCACTTCAGTCTCCGCGCTGTCTTTGAAATGAACCTTCACGCCTCCGGCGGTTTCTTCAACTTTCTCGACTCCAGCTCCGAATCGCAATTCAATCCCTTTTTGGCGCAAACGCTCTTCAATTACGCGTGCACACGCAGGATGGGCCGCAAGCGGAAATATGTGCGCCGCGACGTCAGCCAGACATACTTCCATTCCGGCATTATGAAACAACTCCACCAACTTTATGCCTACCATCGAAGCGCCAACAACTAGGGCTTTCTCAGGCTTCGCGGCCATGGCCTCCCTGAGGCGGATTGCGTTGTCTACCGTCCTAATCGTGTATACCTTGTCCGAGTCTATCCCTTCTATTGAAGGCAAAAACGGAGTAGCACCTGTAGCTATCAGGCACTTGTCGTAGTTGAGCGCAAGCCCGGATTTGCAGATTACTACTTGTCGTTCGGCGTCGAGGGCAGTAACAGGTGAACCAGCGATCACATCCGCGTCGTATTTTTCACAGAATTCCCAGTCCGTTCCATAGGGGAAAAGCCCACCAAGGTCAATCTTGCCCGCCACGTAATAGGTGGTGAGCATTGGGTTAGCAATCGGCCACTGATTATCCGTGACAAGATGAATCTTTCCCACGTATCCGCATCGTCGCAGGGCCATAATGCATTCCGCGCCGGCACATCCGTTGCCTATAACCACAATGCTTTCTTCCCGAACAGGCCTCATTTGCTGCTTCTTTCTTCTCCGCTCCAATTTGCAGCAGGATTCGGTAGACGCAAACCGTCCGCACTCTGATGACAATGTTTGGTTTTTCCGAACGCTGACCCCGAAGAGGTCTCCGCGAGGAGTCACGCGCGAACGGACGCAGGCAAGACCATCGTCACCTTAGTGAAGATCCACGTGCAGAGCGCGTGGCCTTGCCGTTGGTCCCCGTAGGGGGCAGTGCCGTGGCATTCAGCCACGTGCCGCACCACACAGCACGTACAACCGTCATTCCGGCAAAAGCCGGAATCCAGGCATGGCCTTTAATACTGGACCCCGGCTTTCGCCGAGGTGACGAGGTAGGTTAACAGGCTTATAAGAAAACCTCAGGGAATTAAATGGCATAGCCTGTGGTCTCTGACCACGTGCGGAGCACGTGGGTTCCCATGCCACGCTGAACCAACTCCTTTCAGTCTGCCTCAGACCGTACCCACCTTCCGTCATTCCGTCAACCGGTTCTTCCGCCGCGCCCGATCGCGCTTTCGGTCGTTCAAGTTGGTGAGCCCGTTTCTCCGCGTTCAAGGACTCTCGCTATGTGCGGCTCCTCGGGCAAGCTTATCCACGAGCCTGAGTAAGGTTGGAATCCGATACGCCCCATGCATGCGCGCGACATTCCTCGCAGCTTCCAGCGGTTCCATTCCGATAGCACCGATGTACAGCGGCTTTCTGCTTCGCCCTCGAAATACCGGGATTGCGCTTTCCGTTGCAGCGAATGGGCTCTTAGCAACACCGACGACAGGAATCTCTCCGCCAAGCGCCCGGAATAAGTGTGCCCCGAGACCGGGCTTCCCGTCAGAGCCGAGCCATACGTATCCGTCAACGATCACGGTGGCGAACGTCTTGGGCATCTTCGCCAGGACCTTGAGCAGACAAGGAAGCTCCCTCCTATAGAAATTACCCGGTTCATAAGCGGCTACGATGGGCACGATCGCCACCACTTGCAGGATCGCTCGATCCGATTCCCAGTCCTCGAAGAGGATGCCCCCAGCCTTGGCACCCTTTTGACCGTAATGAACGTCCACGGCTGCGATCATGGTCAGTTTCCGGTGTGATATACTTCTGAAGCCAATGTTTGCCCGCATCGATCTACATCATACAACAACTTCCCCGGCGAGAATTGCCAAAACGGACAACGTAAAGAATACCGGCAAGATGCCGGCGCTATCAGCGTCTCCACAGGAACGCACAGAACTCTTGACCCGATTCTCGAGTCGCAGAGCAGAAAATCGAAGAGCCGGCTTCTCGCCCAAGTCAAACTTGCAATACAAGCCGCGTGAGTGGGAATGATCCACCCAGCCGACAACTAGTAGATCGATTCAGAGATGACTTTATGTGGTTGTCATCGGCGTCCTTGGGTAGGGGCGGGTCTGAGACCCGCCCCTGCAAAGCATATCGCGTTGTTTAATTCCTCACGTCGTCTCTGGCAACGTGGCAAGCTACTTATGAAACGATCTACCAGAGCAGTTCATTCGGCATATAGGCTTCTCTTTTGCCAACACCAAACCGCCCCCGGACTCAGGGGAGAACATAATTGCTGGACTAGATGCCTCGCTGCGCGGTATGTTCAGAGACGATTGGACTTTCTTCTTTCGTGTGATTCGGAGGCGTTCCCGGCCACACAAGGCGCGATGGCATCGAGTGCTCAGGGCATTGAGAGCTCTTACACCAACGCGCTGTCAAAGCGACGACTTTCGCAGGCGGCGAAGGCACGCGACTGTTTCACTGCCTCGATTGCGTGTCGGCAAAAGAGCATCTGACCAGGATGAATCCATTGTGGGATTGATGAACCTAGCGCGCAATGTTCGCCCATCTCGGCGGACTCTAACTGGGAAAGGAGATCCTCCATGGCCGAAGTCAAAGGAAAGTTCATCACCCTTGCTTGTGATCTTATCAAATCAAAACCGGTAGCCAGACAGGCCGCTGTGGACTCCATAATCGGGCTTACCGGAAAAGGTCCGTACGAATTGGATCCCGAGGGTTGGTACGACACAAAAGTCTTTCAGGCGGTGTTCGGGGCAATAGAGGCCAACACTGAGGGTATCATGGGGTGGGCTGCCATAAAGGTCATAGGACAGCTTGTCTATCCGACAATAAAAGCCACAGTGGGCCTTCCACCGGAGTTGAGAACGCCTCTGGATTTCATTCGGTTCGAAGCTGATGGCTTTATGCTCAACCATAGAGGACCCGATGTTGTCCCGAGGAAGTTCATCAAAACCGATGAGCGAGATGTCGTGGTAGCCGCTTCTTCTCCTGGTTACGATTGCACTTTGATAGAAGGGGTTTTTGAGGGAATTCTGCACGTCTGTAATCTGGATGGACGAGCAAAACAGATCCAGTGCGTGAAGAAAGGGGATTCGACGTGCGTTTACCACATAACGTGGACCCAAGATGCCTATGTCGCGGGTGGATTTGACTGGTCAGTTCATGGCCAAAAGTAAAACGCGCAAGCTCTTCTTTGGGGCAATCTTGACCACGTCTGACACTTCTGCTTGAGGAGCTTGCACCAGAGCAGACAGTGGATACGCGAGTATAGGCGGTAGCATCAAGGACTAGGGTTCAGTTCAGCCCTCGTCATCGGGTTTGATCGCCGAAAGAAGGCCAGGATCTCTTGTTGCATGCTTCCACGCACTCCAGATAGGCGAGCCGGCGCGGGGTGTCGCTCGGCAACATTACCGCGCCGCCGCCCCAGGCATCTCGCTTGATACCGAACCGGAATTCACATTCCTGCTGACATGACCAGTTGTCAAATGCCCCTTGCTCTGACGGTACGGATACGGGAGCGAGTAGCACCAAACACAACATGAATAACCAAATGCGGCTCATGAACTCACCTCCTGCCGTGCATCCCCGCCAAGGGCGGTCGCAGGCACTGCCTACCATCCGCCACTCGGCGCCACCGATGGCGAATTCCCTCGACTCTTCAAAATATAGTGCTCATGGAAGGTAAAGAAAACTGTTCAGGAGGGAGCAAGCCCGCCGATTTTTGGGTCGCTTCGCGAACATTCCCGATGCGATTCTGGATCGCGCTTTCCGTCAGTCACGGCTCACCTGAAGATTCAGTGCTCGAACGATTTCCTGTAACTTGGTGAGGTTGCCGCTCAGAACTCGGACGACTCTGAACCCGGCCGCGCTCTCCCAACGCTTTTCCTTCTCATCTACCCAGCGGCAGAGACCCTGAAATACGACGGGCTCCATCCGGAAGAAGTCATCGGCGGGGATTACCAGCGTCTTGAGATCGTGCACCTTGGTTCTCAGCCCACGGGTGCCGATCCCATCGTCGGAAATGTCATAGACAAGGCCTGTATTTTCAGGTCGTTCTGATTCGGAAATGGGGAGCAGGAATTCCAGGTGTCTTCTAGTCCGTATGCGAGGCTCCTCGTCCGTGCCCGGAAGGTGCAACACACTTCTGGACAAGGTCTCGAATCCTCTAGGGGTCAGGTTGTACTTCTTCATCAGTTCCTGGTGAGATACTCCGGACCGCAGATCATCCAGGAAATCTTCTTTCCGTTCTTCACCCTCGATTGTCATGACCCCCGCCTCCGAGAAAAGGTTAAGACCAGCGTACCACAGTCTATTGGCCTTTTCAATCGTGCAATCCAGGTTTGTTCGGCTCTACTTTTCTGCTCGCAGACCGATTTCGGCTATCGAAAACCACCCCCTCGAATCCGAATACCATCGCGAAGCAACAAGACCGGCCTCTTCGACCGATTTCTCTATCTCGGAGCGGGTGAATTTTCGTGAAATCTCCGTCCGAATCGTCTCGCCGCGTTCAAAGGTGACCGTCCAATTCAAACCGGGGAAGCGCACTACAGCACGTCGTTTCGATCGCAAATGCATTTCGATTTGGCTGAGTTGCCGATTGAAGAATGCGACATGCTCGAAGTCATCCAGCCGAAAGTTCGCTCCTAATTCGCGATTCAGAACGCGTAGAATGTTCTTATTGAATTCGGCAGTGACATTCTGTGAATCGTTATAGGCCGCCTCCATGATTTCCACCGGTTTAACCATGTCCATTCCCAGGAGAAACCTATCTGCGGGACAAAGATTGCAGGCCAACGCCTGAAAGAAGGCCCTTGTCTCGTCTCTATCGAGGTTTCCAACGGTGCTTCCGAGAAACATCACGAGCTTGTCCCGGTCCGCGGGAATCCGATGAAGATCACGAGAGAAGTCCGCCACGATGCACGTTATCTTCAGTTCCGGGTACAGACCCGCCAGTCCTTTCGTTGCTGCCAGTAGTGCATCCTCACTGACATCCACAGGGATATAGCGGATCGTGGCTCGCTGGGATATGTTCACGGCGTCCAGCAATATACGGATCTTCCAATTGGCGCCGGAGCCGAGTTCCACAATGTCGCCATCGTGGAAGCCTCCTATCAGATCCTTTGCGCTCTGCCGCAACAGAGCCAGCTCCGTCCTGGTGAGATAGTATTCCGGAAGGCAGCAGATTTGTTCGAACAATCTTGATCCGTACGCATCATAGAAGTACTTGCTCGGAATACACTTTTGTGCCGAGCCGAGCCCGCGCACAACGTCCGCCATCAATTGGCTCTTAGATATGGATTCCAGGCAATTCCGGACGCCGATCTTCCCCAAGTTCGATGCTGACACCATGATAGCGCCTCCTACTTCCGCTAATTCTCGCGAGACCCATTATTTTAACGGCGCATTCTCAATGCCGTGATACATTTCCGCGGTATACCGCAAGGCTGATACTGCTAGACGCTTCCCGGATCTCTTTCGTTGCTGACGTACAAAATTCATCCCAGCAGTCACGCCACACCCGTTTTGTCAACAGGCTAAACGCTCGACCTGCAAGAAGTCAATCCTTTTCTCCGGGAAATGGTTCAATCACTTGGAGAGAATGGTCCGGCGGCCCTAGCGATAAGAACTCTGAAAATACCATTTATACGGGTTGCCAAAATTCTTGTCCGATCCCCACGGCGAAAACCCGTCATTCCTGCGAAAGCAGGAATCCAGTTTCTTTTCTGATAGGGGGTAGGAACAGCCGGTTACCCGGCCGCTCCTCCCTCCGAACCGTACGTGCGGATCTCCCGCATACGGCTCTCCAGTCGGTGGTTCACCGCCAAGCGGATCGACAGGCCGC
>Ga0172368_10001683_pt1 | contig 29660 bp, 35 predicted proteins | sample Lak11m_FD_114540 | JGI IMG/M metagenome (GOLD analysis project Ga0172368, IMG submission 114540) | Freshwater microbial communities from Kabuno Bay, South-Kivu, Congo - kab_022012_11m | ecosystem: Environmental > Aquatic > Freshwater > Lake | place: Democratic Republic of the Congo: South-Kivu...
ACATTTTCAAGTGTTATTTTTCCTGCGGTAAATGATGTGAGTTGTTCTAAGAGAGATTCAGCATCGCGAAAACTCCCTTCGGCGGTCGCTGCAATAAGTTCAAGTGCTTCGCTATCAATAGTAATAGACTCTTCTTTCACGATATGGGAAAGTTTTTTCCCGATCGTTGCAAGTGATGCTTGTTTAAAATAAAACTGTTGTGCTCGAGATAAGATGGTCGCCGGAACTTTGTCTGATTCGGTAGTTGCGAGAATAATAATGACGTATTCAGGGGGCTCTTCAAGTGATTTTAACAATGCATTCCATGCATCTTTAGTGAGTTGATGTGCTTCATCAATAATGAAAACTCTATGAGATGCCAAAGTTGGAACAACACGGATTGTTTCCTTCAGGTTTCGCATTTCGTCAATTCCTCGATTTGATGCTGCATCAATTTCAATAACGTCCATTGATCGTCCTTCGTCGATGTCTTTGCAGAACTGACAATGGTTACATGGTTCTCCTTTTTCCTTAAACTTGGGATCTTTTGTTCGAGTTTCGCAATTTGCGATTTTTGCGATAAGTCGTGCAGTAGTTGTTTTTCCTGTTCCCCGAGGACCCGCAAATAAATATGCGTGAGCAAGTTTGTCTTGTCGCGCTGCTTCACGAAGCGTCTTTTGAATTGGTTCCTGACCTAAAAGATCCTCAAATGAGGATGGGCGATAGGTTCGGTAAAACGCTTTGGACATATGAAGATAGTATAAAGTATTTTGTATTGTGTAGTAAGCAATCAATACTTTATACGTAATACTTTATACGATATACTGTCATTATGGAAGAAATGAAGATAAAGAGTTCATCATTTAAGGACGGTGAAATGATCCCGACTAAATATACCTGTGATGGAGAGGATACCAATCCGTTGCTTGAGATACGGCACGTGCCTGATAATGTAAAAAGTTTAGCACTTATTATTGATGATCCCGACGCAACACGCGGAGTTCCATGGGATCATTGGTTGTTGTGGAATGTTCCACCACGTTCACAATATATTCAAGAGGGCGTTGTTCCTTCTGGTGCGGTGCAGGGGACGGGGAGCAATGGAAAGATGAAATATATGGGGCCATGCCCAGTAAAAGGGAAGGATCCGCACCATTATATATTTTCTTTATATGCACTTGATTGTGAACTAGAACTTGCTGAAGGATCAAAAAAAGCTGAATTATTGCGGGCAATGGAGGGACATGTTATAACTCGCGCTGAGCTTGTAGGGATGTATGGGAGATAAGAAAATTTCAATTTATAAAATTTAAATAAAAAAGAGGGGGAAACTATGAAACAGCCGAAAAATGATTCGAAATATATTTGGACTGCTCATGCGTGGGAAAAAATGCAGCAGTATGGAATTTCTGACCAAAGAGTGAGAAGAATCATTCGATTTCCAAAGCGAACCGAAGAAGGGGTTCTTGATGGCGCTATTGCGGCGATGCAACCCACTGGAAAACAAGAGATGTGGGTGATGTATGTCATAGAAAATTCAAAGCTCAAAGTACAAAACTCAAAAGTTGGAGAGTTAGATAATATGCAATCGTTTTTTGGAAATACCGAGAAAAAATTTAAAATAATTACCGTTTGGAGATATCCTGGAGTAAGCCCGATTCGGGATGCGATTCCTGATGAAATATTATCGGAAATACGTAGCCTCAATTAAAAATCCCACATACTGTGGGATTTATATATTCCTATTTTTTCGTTTTATAAAATTGTTAAAAATATTTAAATATTTTTGTTTTGCGAGTTGTTTTTTTGCGGGGATTTCTCGCTCTAGTTCGTTGTGACACGTTCTGCATAAATCTTCTGTTTCAATGCTGTTAGGAAAAAAACGACGTGGATAAATATGGTGTCTCGATTTCATTCGAGTTTTCTTATTCGTATATGATTTTTGGCACGCCTGACATTTTTCCGTGGACTTCTTCCATCGCTTTGCCATAAACTTCTCATTATTTTATTTTGAAAAATTGATAGGGAAACATTGTAGGCCAAAGGAAAAACATGCGAACTAACTTTTTTTCTGTCTCCCTTGTTTCAGAGAGCCCCCCATTTTTCATTGAGATATAGAAGAGTTTTCTCCTATACCACTTTTGGGCAAGAAGTCCAATTAATAAATATAAACAAATAAATCCATAAAAGATTAATAAATCTTCCATAACACGCTCCTTTTGTTTTTGTTTTTTTTATTTTACTATTAGTAAATGTACATTTGTACAATACTATAAAATTATGAAACTGTCTATAGGTATTGTTGGCATGCCAAATGTTGGGAAATCAACATTATTTACCATTCTTACCAAACAAAATGTAACCGTTGCAAATTATCCGTTCGCGACCATTGATCCAAATGTCGGAGTTGTTTCAGTGCCCGATGAGCGTCTTGATGTGCTTACAAGATTATCAAAATCAAGGAAAACTATTCCTGCAGTTGTTGAATTTTACGATATTGCAGGGCTTGTAAAGGATGCGCATAAAGGTGAGGGATTGGGAAATCAGTTCTTAGCTAATATCAGAGAATGCAAGGCGATTGTGCAGGTGCTTCGTTGTTTTAAGGATTCTGATATTATTCACGTGGAGCAAACCACTGACCCGGTTCGCGATTTGGATATTATTATTACTGAACTTATTTTTAAGGATCTTGATACGGTTGCCAAAAGACTTAATAAATGTGAAAAAGAAGTGCGTATAGGAGACAAACAAACATTGAAGGATATCGAGGTATTACAGGCGGTTAAAAAAACACTTGAAAGTGGTGGACTCACTCGAGTATTTGCCGGCGAGCCTATTATGAAAGATCTTTCATTGCTTACCTCGAAAGAGCAGTTATTTCTTTTGAATGGCGAAGAAGAGGATGTGCCACTAGAATTGAAAGAAAAAATTGCTGAACTTGGTGGGCAGTATTTAGTAATGAATCTTGGATTTGAAGAAGATGTTTCTCCAATTATTGTTAAGGCATATGAAATTTTGAATCTTATTAGTTTCCTTACAACAGGAGAAGATGAGACGCGCGCGTGGACAATTGAACGTGGGGCAAAGGCGCCAGAGGCAGCAGGAACAATTCACACTGATTTTGAGCATAAATTTATTCGCGCAGAGGTAGTGAATTATTCAAAACTCGTTGAGGCAGGGGGGTGGAGTCAGGCAAAACAAAAAGGATGGCTTCGTTTGGAAGGAAAAGAATATATCGTCCAAGACGGAGATGTCTTAGAAATTCGCCACGGATAATTGCGGTATACTGTGTATAGATGGTTAGATTTTAAACATGTACGAACTCAAACTCGATCAATATCAAGGCCCACTCGATAAATTATTAGAACTTATCGAATCAAAAAAGATGGAAATTGGTACCATAGCACTCGCAAGTGTTACTGCGGATTTTCTTCACTATCTTGAGGGGTTCAAAATAGATTTTGGTATTGATGAAAATTCTACTGATGAGCACGCGCAATATAATGCGCCACTGGAATTACTTGCTGATTTTCTCGTTGTCGCATCACGGTTATTGCTTATTAAATCAAAAACGTTACTTCCATCACTTGAACTCACTCAGGAAGAACAAGCAGAGATACAAGATCTTGAAGTTCGCTTGAAACTATATCAAGAGTTTAAACGTACTCAGGAATATATTCGTGCACAGTGGAGTGAGATGCCAAAAATGTATACTCGCGAATTTATGCTTTCAGCGCCTACGGTGTTTTATCCGCCTTCAAAGGTTGGTCCAGAAGAACTTCTTGGGGCAATATTAAAAATTTCGGGGGCGCTTGAAACCGCGATGACGCCAAAAGTTCGGGTTAAGAATCAAATTTTGAATCTCCGCACAAAAATAGAAGAGGTTATTGCCAAACTTACTAGTGCCCCCCAAAATTTGCGAGCACTACACGGAGAAGGAGGTAGGACTGAACTTGTGGTATTGTTTCTTGCTGTTCTTCATCTTATAAAGCAACAAATAGTAAAAGTGGAACAAGGAGATCATTTCAGCGATATCACGATTGCGAAAATGGGTGGGTTAAAGGTAGAATAATAATAGAATTATGGAATTTTCAGCAAAACTTGAAGCATTACTGTTTTTCTTTGGCGAGCCTATTGATATCCATGTTGTTGCACGAATGCTTAATGTTTCTTTAGAAGAATGTGAAGCGACAGTATCGCATTATGAGCAGGCACTCATTTCATCACATGAGAGGGGGCTCATTGTTTTAAGAAAGGGAAATTCAATACAACTTGCAACAAAGCCAGAGTTAAAAGAAATTGGTGAGGCAATTATAAAGGACGAATTTCGCGAGTCGCTTACTCCTGCCGCGCTTGAGACGCTTGCGCTTGTTTCCTATCTTGGCCCAGTAACTCGGGCCACGGTTGACTATATACGTGGAGTGAATTCAAGTTATTCAATTCGAAATCTTTCGATGCGAGGACTCGTTGAGCGTGGAGAAGAGAAGGGTGCTTCGTTTCGATATTCGCCAACACAAGATTTTTTGAAGCATATCGGTATATCAAATATAAAGATGTTACCAGAATATGATCGTTATCATGCTCTACTTGAGACATTTACCCGAACAATGGAAGAAGTAGTAATTCCAGAAAATAAAGAGAAAAAATCTGAATCACCATTCGATGAGGTGCAAAATGAAGAGATTGAGTAACGCGCATGAAATCACATGTTCAGTTTTTCTTACTTATTTGTTTGCTCATCGTTTCGGTTATCGTTTCTAATTTTTTAATAAAGAGGGAAAAGATACCAGACGCCGAAGTCATTCAAGAAAATGTGCTGGTTGTTGAGAAGAGTGAACAAAAAAAATATCCAACTCGCAACTGGAATATTTCAGATCCTGTGATTAATGCGGAGGGAGCAATGATTTATTCGCTTGATTCAAATTTCTCATATCTTAATTATCAAACATACAAACGGTGGCCAATTGCTTCGATTACGAAATTATTAACATCGATAGTATTTATAGAAGATATTGGTATTCATAAAAAAATTCCCATCTCCCAAACTGCATTAGAAACCGAAGGAATTTCAGGTGAATTTAAGAGCGGAGAGGTATATTCGGGACAGGATTTTTTGACAATAATGCTGCTTGCCTCTTCTAATGATGCTGCAACTGCAATTGAGGAGCTTGGAGGAGGAAGAGAAAAATTTGTCGTGCTATTAAATGCAAAGGCAAAATCAATTGGAATGAACGATACTTATTTTGAAGATGCGTCGGGACTTTCCCCGAAAAATGTTTCTACTCCTAATGATCTTATAAAGCTCGCACGGTATATTGCGGAAAAGCATCCAGAAATTTTGAGTTGGACGCGATTGCAAAGTTTTTTTGCGCAGTCAACAAATAGTTCAGAAAGCAGAATTATTTACAACATAAATCCGTTTGCCAAGGATTTTTCTTTTTTGGGTGGAAAAACAGGGACATCCCCTGAAGCGCGAGAAAATATACTTGGTTTTTTCACGTTCCGAGGGGAACGCGTTGTCTGTATAATTTTAGGAAGTTATGATAGGGTAAAAACAAAGGAAGTCTTATTTGGTTGGGTAGAGTCGGCGTATCCCAAAGAAACTAATAACAATAAATCATAGTAAATATGGTAGCATTTGAAGCAATTCGAGTTCTTATATTATTTGCCCTTTCATTTGTAGTTGCACTTATTATAACCCCAATTGTTTTGAGGATTTTAATGAAATTTGGAATAAAGAAAAAAAATATTCGCGACGCAGAGACCGCTCCAGTATTTCATCAATTTCATAAAAACAAGGGTGAAACACCAACGATGGGCGGGGTTATTATTTGGGGAACCGTTGTAATTCTCGCACTATTATTTTTTATATTTGGAAAATTGTTTGGTGGGTTTGCAAATTATTTTAATTTCATAAGTAGATCAGAAACCTATCTTCCTCTTGGGTATCTTTTGTTTGCCGCAATTGTTGGGATTGTTGATGATTTTCTTGGTGTTCTTCGTATTGGCCCAAAAGGAGGCGGATTAAGCATGATGCACAAGATTCTTATGTACACGGTAGTTTCTGCGGTTGGTGCGTGGTGGTTTTATTTTCGGTTAGGCTGGAATACCCTATATATTCCGTTTCTTGGGGATGTGTCTATTGGGTGGTGGTATATCCCTCTATTTATGTTTGTGATAATTGCATCTGCATTTTCAACAAATGAAACCGATGGGCTTGATGGACTTGCCGGAGGAACATTATTTTTCATTTTTGGTGCGTTTGCGGTTATTTCATTTACTATCAAGCATTTCGATCTTGCGGCAATGAATGCAGTAATTTTGGGGGCGCTACTTGCGTTTCTTTGGTTTAATATTTATCCTGCCCGTTTCTTCATGGGAGATACTGGATCAATGTCATTGGGAATCACTGTTGGAGCAATGGCGATGCTTACCAATACTGTCTTTTTCCTCCCATTTTTTGGATCAATTCTTGTATTTGAGTCGGTAACAGTTATTATTCAAATGGTTAGCAAAAAAGTAAGAAAAAAGAAAATTTTTCTTTCTACGCCAATTCATCATCATTTTGAGGCGCTTGGATGGCCGGAAACTCAAATTACCATGCGTTTTTGGTTTATAACTGCAGTAACTACTACGGTTGGGCTCACATTATTCTTTATTGCTCGGTTTATATAAAACTTCAATCGGATATAATAAATATACATGGCTGTTCTCATAAAAAATGGCTTAGTATATGACGGCTTAGGGAACCATCCAGAACGGAAGGATGTTCTTATTCGTGGTCAGATTATTACAAAAATTGGGACTCTATCTCGTTCTCATGGCGATGAAGTAATCGATGCGAGTGGAATGAATATAACTCCTGGATGTATTGATGTGACCTCACATTCAGACCATCATTATTCACTCTTCTATGAGCCAAATCAGGAGGATTTTGTTTCTCAAGGTATAACATCCATCATTGGAGGAAATTGTGGCGTTTCTCTTGCTCCGTTGTTTGGAGTTCTTCCTGATATTGCTGCGGAGTGGGGAAGTAACGCGGGAATAAATGTTGACTGGAAAACGATGGGGGATTTTTTGTCGCACATAAAAAATAGACCACTTGGAGTAAATTTTGGAACATTAGTTGGCTATACGGGATTAAGAAAGGGAATTACTCGTGATGCATTTCGTGATTTAACTGATAGAGAGATAAATTCAATATCGAAGATGGTTGATATTTCAATGAATGAAGGAGCACTTGGTGTTTCCTTCGGTTTAGAACATATTCATGGAGTTAGAACCCCGTTTTATGAAGTGGAGCACATTGCGAGGGTGGTTACTCATTGTGGTGGTGTATGTGCGGTTCATATGCGAAATATGCGAGAAAAAATAAAAGAATCAGTTGAAGAGTGTATTGATATTTCAGAGCGAACACAGAGCAATATACATATTAGTCATATGCAGCCTATAAAAAAATATAGTAAACAATATGCAAATGCGCTCGAATTTATTTCGGGACATGCGAATACTGCTCATGTACATTTTGATGTGAACACATTTGAGACAATCCCAATGCTTTTGTATGAATTACTTCCTGAGTGGGCTCAAGATGAATCATTTGATCGAATGTATGAGAGCATCAAATCATATTCGTTTTCTTCTCGTATCATCGAATTTCTAAAAAAAGAAACGGCACGTGATTATATTATTAGTCATATTCCTGATAAGGCATTGAAATTTTTGGAGGGGAAATCAATTCGAGAACTTGCTACTCGAGAGAATAAATCGTATGAAGCAATGATTCTCCATCTAATGATTGTTACAAGGTTTCGAGCAACCATAAGTACGAGAGCGGTTGACGCGCCATCTATAATAAGTGCAATAAATAATTCACAATCATTTATTTCGTCTAATAGCGCGGCATTTGGAAAGAAAGAGTTCAAACAACATCAAGGGACAAATACAATCCCTGAGTTATTTTCTTTTGTAGAAAAAAAGAAAATTATTCCGTTCGAGAAAGCGGTGGAAAAAGTTACTAACGCGCCAGCAAAAAAATTTGGAGTTAAAAAGAGAGGAAGCATAGTTGAAGGAAACTATGCGGATGTCGTTATTTGGTCCGATGGTAAGCCAATCCATGTTTTTGTTAACGGATCACATTCGTGGCATCACGAAGAAGGATTTTGTGGAGTCCGAAATGGAATGATAATAAAATCAATGTCTTCATGATAAAGAAATTACGAATTCCAAAAAGTTCTACTCCTGATTTTATTTTTTTAGGATTTCTCGTGGTTCTTGTTATCTTTGGACTTGTCGTCCTTACAAGCGCTTCTTCTGATCTTGCTAAGGCCGAAACGGGGGATAGTATGTATTATTTGATTCACCAAATGACAAATGGGCTTGCGGTCGGACTCGTTGGGTTTTTAATTGGATTTTTTGTTTATTATCGATTTTGGGAAAGGATTTCTATTCCATTACTCGTTTTTGGAATTATTCTTCTGTTCCTTGTATTCACTCCTTTGGTTGATATCCAAAAAGGAGGTGCCCGTTGGATTGATTTTCAAGTATTCAAATTTCAGCCAGGAGAATTTATTAAACTGGCATTTCTCATTTATTTGTCAGCGTGGGTTGGAAAAAATCAGGAACGAAGTAAAAGTTTTATTAGCGGATTCATTCCATTTTCACTTCTTGTTGGCGCAGTGATGGTATTGCTCATTTTACAACCTGCAACTTCGACTGCCGCGCTTGTTTTCTTTTCCTCCCTCATTATTTATTTTGTTGCTGGAGCAAAACCCAAATTTTTTATTGGAATGATTCTTATTGGAGTTATTTCACTTGGAGTACTTATTTTTGCGATTAAAAGTGACACAGGTGGAGATAATTACCGTCTGAAGCGTGTTACAACCTTTTTGCATCCGGAGAGCGATCCACTCGGTACCGGGTGGCACATTAATCAGGCACTTAATGCAATTGGATCTGGTGGTGTTTTTGGGGTTGGGTTCGGAAAGTCGACCTCAAAATTGCATTTTCTTCCTGAGCCAATTGGTGATTCAATATTTGCAGTTATTGCGGAAGAACTTGGGTTTGTTGGTGCGGCCGGGTTTCTCCTTTTTTTTCTTGCTTTTTTATGGCGCGGATTTAGAATTGCAACAAGGGCGCCAGATAATTTTGCTAAATATATGGTGGTTGGATTTATGAGTATTCTTGGATTACAAACATTTGTAAATATTGGAGCGATATCTGGCGTTATTCCTTTGACCGGAGTTCCGTTACCATTCGTAAGTTATGGAGGAACTGCGCTTGCTGTATTTCTTACTATGTCGGGTATTATTGCAAATGTTTCAAAATATAAACGATAGCTATGAGAAAAAATAGATTTATGCGAATTGGAATTACTGGTGGTGGAACTGGTGGGCATATTTATCCGCTTCTTTCTGTATGTGACGCGCTTGCGAAAAAACGAGGGCCATATGATGATACAGTCATCGAATTTCACTATTTTGGAAACCCTGGAATTTATCAAAATGAATTTGAATTTAGGAACATCCACGTTCATCCGATTATCGGAAGTAGATTACGTCGATATATCTCGATTCAAAATATTTTTGATATACCAAAATTTTTTATTAGCATTTTTCAGGCATTTTTTTCGTTACTTTATGTGATGCCCGATGTGTTGTTCTCAAAAGGCGGTCCAGGATCAATTCCAGTGGTTCTTGTGGCGTGGTTTTATCAAATTCCAATTATTATTCACGAATCAGATGCCATTCCTGGGCTTTCAAACAAAATTTCGGCAAAATTTGCGAAAAAGATTTGTGTTGCATTTTCTGATTCAAAAGAATTTTTTGATGAAAAAAAAGTTGTAATAACAGGAAATCCTATTAGAGATGAAATTTTAAAAAATAGAATGTCTAAAGAAGGAGCAAAGAATTTTTGGAGAATGGATGGTCATATCCCTCTCGTTCTTGTTATCGGTGGATCGCAGGGATCGCAACGGATAAATTCATTTATAATAGAAAATCTTAGGGAGTTGCTTAGTGAAGTACAAATATTACATCAAGTTGGACAAGGCAACTATCAAGAGATAGAGATGTCCATGAGGGAGATTATGATCATGATTCCTCGCGAATTTCATGCCCGATATCGCGCGGTTGGATATATGAATGTTGAAGAAATGAAACATGCGATGACTGCCGCCGATATAATTGTTTCTCGTGCTGGATCCGGTGCAATTTTTGAAATTGCATCGTTCAAGACCCCAACAATTCTCATCCCTCTTGAAGAGTCCGCGGGCGATCATCAGAAGGTAAATGCATATGCATATTCAAAAACTGGGCATGCATTTGTGCTCGAGGAAGCAAATATGACTGTGCACACACTACAATCGCGTATACATGAAATTATTTCACCTGAGTTTGCGTTAAAGAGCGTCGAAGAAAAAGTGGATTCGTTTTTTACCCCCCAGTCGGCGGATCGTATTGCAGAAGAGGTGGACAAGCTCATCGAGGGGTGACGATAATGAAAAAATGAGGTATAATGAGGCGTATGAGTGTTCGAGTACGTTTCGCGCCTTCACCAACTGGTTTTTTACACATTGGAGGTGTTAGAACCGCATTATTTAACTGGCTTTTTGCAAAACGTGAAGGAGGGACGTTTATTTTGCGTATTGAGGATACCGATAAAGAGCGCTCTGAGAAGCGCTTTGAGGATGATATAGTGAAGAATTTTGAATGGTTTGGAATTAGTTCTGATGAACCAATCTGGAGACAAAGTGAGCGAATTGATGTGTATAAAAAATATCTTTCGAATCTTTTGAGTGACGGGAAGGCATATTATTGTTTTTGCAAGGAAGATGAGCTTGAAGCAGAATATCAGGCGCAAATGAGTCAAGGAATGCCGCCGAAATATAGCGGGCGATGCAAGTCAATTTCTCACAAAGATGCAGAGGAAAGAATAAAGACAGAAAGAGCGGTGATTAGAATAAAAATGCCGGAAAAAATAATTCAATTTACCGATATTGTTCGTGGCAGAGTAAGCTTTGATACTAAATTATTTGGCGATATTATTATCGCAAAGGGAATTGAGGATCCACTATATAATTTTGCGGTAGTAGTTGACGATTACGAAACAAATATTACACACGTGATTCGCGGAGAGGAACACTTGCCAAATACTCCAAAGCAGATCGTTATTCAAGAAGCACTTGGATTTTCGCCAGTTTTATATGGACATCTTCCACTAATTTTAGATACAAGTAAAAAGAAACTTTCGAAGCGTTTTTTGCAAGATTCATTAAATCAATATCGAACTGATGGGTATCTTCCATCGGCAATTCTTAATTTTATCGTTTTGCTCGGATGGCATCCAGAAAATGATCGCGAAATATTAACCGTTGAGGAGATGAAAAAGGAATTCTCTCTAAAGCGTGTTCAAAAGGCTGGGGCGGTATATAACACTGAAAAACTTGATTGGCTAAATGCAATGCACATACGCACGGTTCCACTTCCTGATCTCGTTGAACAAATATTTCCTTTTGTTCCCGAAAAGTGGAAGGTGGACACAAAAAAACTTTCTCGAGTTATTGAACTTACCCGGGAACGAATGAAAAAGTTAAGCGATTTTCAAATTGAAGCAAGACCGTTTTTTGAAATTATTTCATATGATGTGAAGCTTCTTATGTGGAAGGATGTCCCGTTATCTGAATCAAAAAAGCACTTGCTTGAAATTTTGCAAATTATGAAAAACGGGGGAGAGGCAAGCGAAAAAATAATGGAATATGCGACAAAAGAGGGCAAGGGAAATGTTTTGTGGCCACTTCGTGTTGCGCTTTCTGGTTTACAAAATTCACCGGGTCCACTCGAACTTCTTTCAATATTAGACCCAAATGAAGCCGAAACAAGAATAGATAACGCAATCCAAAAGATTTCCTAAATATGCGAAACGCGCTTAGCACATATATTGCAAGCGTAGTGATTCTTGTTGCCCTTTTTGCTCAGCAAAAAGTTCTTGCACAATCCTCTCCGTTCTCCTTTTTTTCTAATGCACTTGGTGATCTTCAGAAAAACATTGAAGAAAAGAATAGTGAGCTCCAAAAGATTAAGGATCAAAGAGATTTACTTCAGCGATCGCTTGATGCGGTAAGTGAGGTCGGAAATTCACTAAAAAAAGATATTCAAACTTATAATACAAGTATCAATCAGTTAAATCTTTCGATTAAATCAAGTTCAGTGCATATTGAGAAACTTGATATGGAAATTGGGGTTTTAGGGAATGATGTCCGCACTATTAGTAGTGAAATCGATACAAAACGAACAGCAATAAGTCGTTTAATAGGGGAGATGCAACAAGCCGATAAAGAATCGTTTATTGAACGAATTTTAAAAAGTGAGTCCTTAAGTGATAGTATTGCTCAAGCAGAAAGTATTAGGACACTTAATTTTGCTTTGTCAAATAATATAAAAGATCTACAATCGTTGCAGGTTGAGTATAAAGATAAGATTAAATCGACAAAACAAAAAAAGAATCAAAAGGAAACACAAAAGGAAACATTGTTAACACTCCAACAAATTACCGCGGAGCAAAAAGCAGAAAAACAGCGCGTGCTTGAAGTAACAAAATCACAAGAACAACAATATGCAAAACAGCTTGCAGAACTTGATAAACGACAAGAGGAAATCGGAAATGCAATTTCTGAAGTTGAAGATAAATTACGTGCTTCGTTTAATTCAAATCTTTTGCCGATACAACGGTTTGGTGTTCTAGATTTTCCACTTGAATCGCCATATATCACTCAGTGTTACGGGAAAACTCCATCTGCGTTGAAATTGTATAAAACAAAATCGCACAATGGTCTTGACCTTGGAACTCCAGTGGGGACACCTGTTCTTGCTGCAGAATCAGGAACAATTGTACGTGTTGGCAATAATGATCGTGGAACATCACGTTGGTCACGATATCAATATGGGAAATATATTGTTATTAAGCACGATAATAACCTTGCAACATTGTATGGCCACCTTTCTTCGCAGATAGTGAGAGAAGGAGGACGGGTAGAAAAAGGAATGATAATTGGATACTCGGGAAATACCGGCTATTCATTTGGCCCGCATTTACATTTTGGAGTTTTATGGGCGCCTACGCTACAATATAAAGTGATACCGCCAGCTGCAGGAGTTGTACCAATTGGTGTTACAATCGATCCTGTGACATATCTTCCGTCAATTGCTGGATATCCGCGTGGAAGAGGTTCTGGGTGTAAATAATTCATAAATATGAAAAAAATAATCCTATGTAATGTTGCGGTAACATTTTTAATATTTTGGTGTTTTTTTGCATTTAAGGTAAATGCGCAAACAAATACAGAGAACTCAATAAATCCGCTCGAGACGGTCCTAAAGAGTTTTTTACCCGATCCGGCAAAAGAAATTTTTGATATCGCGGATCAAGCAAAGAAGAAAATGGAGTCAAAACTTGGAGTTGATCTTGAAAAAATGGTGAATAGCCAGGTATTAGGAACTAATGCCGGATCATCGCAAAAACTGACTCCAGAGTCAACAATGAATCTATTAGAGAAGGTTTCTGAGCTTATAAGCACTACAAACCCAGCTGCGGCACCGGATTTTGTCGGACGAGTAACGGATATTATAAAACAGTTCATTCAATATATTTTTGATATTATGCGGAAAATTATTGAGATGATTTAGGAAGGGAGTTTAAAAATGAATCTGTTTGCCAAAGTTTTTTACAGTTTAGAGAATCAAAGAGCTCTTGTGTGATAGGAATTTTTCTGTTGCATAGATAATAGCGATATATCTATTTACAGCGCATCTTTTAGGTTAGCGGGTATGTCGCAAAAGGTATATTGTGCGACATATCTAAATATCAAAATACTAGTGTTTTTCACGCTTCCCTATAATCTCCCTTTCGATGTCCTTTCTGATGATGTTAATAAATACAAGTTCGCTGTATGTCAATACAAATAAAAGGAAATCACTGATACAATTGAGTAATGATGTCGCAAGTAAATATATATTACTAATCGAATGGATGATTTTAAGACGCCGGACGAATTTAAGAATGCGTGCGGATATATTCTAGAAAATGATGTGTGGTATCCTCGGGTTACAAAAATTATTGAAATAAAAGCGAAGCCAGCACTCTATTATTTTTATGCAAAGATGCCCAATTATCGAGCAGCTGAGCAGGTAAAAGAACAATCAGCAGTAGAGGGAACAATGATTCACGAGGCAGCTGAAGCGATTTTGATGGGGCAGAAACCTCATATTCCCTACCCTATTACGCCTTCAATGTCCGCGTTTGCTGAATATCTTCTTGATAATAATATTGAGGTTGACCCAAAGCATGTTGAGGTGCGACTTAAAAGCGACAAACATAAATATGCAGGAACACTTGATGCAATTGCACGCATTGGTGGAAAACTTGGAATATTAGATATTAAAACTTCGCTTGAGATTTATCGTGATTACAATATCCAGACTTCTGCATATTTTTATGCAATGAAGGATCTAGTTCCCGAACTCTCAACGCGTTGGATATTACGAATCGATCAAAGCCGTCTTTGTATGAATTGTGGTGCCTCCCTTAGAGCAAAAGGTGGTAGAGAGCAGGTAAAAATTAAATGGGATGATCCGTTTATGCGATCGTGTAAACATGAATTTGGTCCCCTTGTTGGACATATTGAACTAAAAGAACTTCATAATGTTGAAAATGATTTCGAAGCATTTCTTGGCGCAAAACGATTGTGGGAGTGGGAAAACGAGGAATGGCTAAAAAAGATTGGATATTTAAAGTGAAAAAAACTCCCGCATTTGTGGGACATCGAAGTCCGACTTCGATAGATTACACTATAACAAAATACTCCATGCCTAGAGTGTGGGGCGGCTTATTCTTTTAAATTCTATTGCGACAATACCAAATTTTTGTTGTTGTTCGTTGGTATAAAATTTTTGATAGATTTCTATCCCCTCCTCAATAGTATTCGCGTTTGGAAGTAGCTTTTTTATTATCTCGTGTTCAAACATTTCTTGTATGGAGATATATGTTCGAACATCCTTTACAAGCACTCTAATCGAATCTGTTTCTTCCTCGTTATAGACGATAATATGATCTCCCGGTTTTACGAGACAGTACAATCCTTTTTTAAGTCGCCCTTCAATTGTTTTCCTCCCGTTTTTAACAAACGTGAAGTATGGTTCGGTTCGATGATTGCAATAGGTTGTGAAATTAGATTCTAATACTTTCTTCATATTTTACGATCCACGGTAATATAACTCTGTGTTTTTAGAGAGTTCCTTATATTTTGACTTTAATTTAGTTTCCGTGGCACTTCTTATACTTTTTTCCTGATCCGCAATAGCATGGATCATTTCTGCCAATGTTTTTTGCGTCGGCAGGAGGTATAACTTTCCGTGCTGGTTTGTTGAAGTTGATATTTGATATATCCATTTCAAATATTGGGAATATTGAATTGAATATTAGTTGCTCAAATGCGCGGAGCAAGCGTTCAAAAAGAATGTGTGCTTCACGGCGATACTCAACAATTGGTTCGTGTTGGCCATATGCGCGTAAATTGACGGTGTCACGAAGAGATTCTAAGTGTTCTAAGTGTTCAATCCATAAGGTATCAAGAATTCTCACAAGTTGTTGTCCGATAATAAATGCCCGCTCGTTTTCAATTGAATCGGGAACCTTTGTGCGGAGCGCTTTAGCCTCTTCAAGTTTTTTTATGTCTTCTTCGTCAAGATTTTCTGTGCCATGTTTAATTGCGCCTTCATAGTTATTCAAAAATGAATCAAGAAGATCGCAGACCATTGGAAGAATGGTGTTGGTTTCCCCTGCTTTCAAAATATTTGTTCGGCGTCCGTAGAGCGCTCCTCTTTGTTTATTTAATACATCATCAAATTCAAGAAGATGTTTTCGAATGTCAAAATTATTCCCCTCAACTTTTTGTTGGGCTTGGTTTACTGCTTTTGAAATGATTTTTGATTCAATTGGAGTGTCGTCGGGAAGGTTCATCATCTGCATTACTGAACCAATGCGATCGCCACCAAATATGCGCATTAAGTCGTCTTCAACAGAAAGGAAGAATTGTGATGATCCTGGATCTCCTTGTCGTCCCGCGCGCCCACGGAGCTGATTATCAATGCGCCGTGCTTCGTGTCTTTCAGTACCAATTACATGAAGTCCTCCAAGTTCTATAACTTCTTTTGCAAGTTCTGATTTATATGGGATTCCTCCAAGAATAATATCAACTCCACGTCCTGCCATGTTTGTTGCTACGGTAATTGCTCCTAATTTTCCCGCCTGAGCAATGATCGCTCCTTCACGTTCGTTATTTTTTGCATTCAACACTTCATGAGTAACTCCCTCCTCCATCAAGTATTGAGAAATTGCCTCATTATTTGAAATTGATGTGGTACCAATGAGTACTGGTTGTCCCTTTTCATGTCGTGCACGCACCTCTTTTGCAATTGCCCGATATTTTGCGTCTTTCGTTTTATAAATGACATCATCGTGATTTATACGAATAGTGGGTTTGTTTGGTGGAACAGAAATAACACCAAGTTTGTATGTTTTATGAAATTCTTCTGCAGAAGTTTGTGCGGTACCAGTCATTCCCGCAATTTTTTTATAAAGCCTGAAATAATTTTGGAGTGTAATCTGCGCGTATGTTCGATTCTCTTCTTTTACGAAAACTCCTTCTTTTGCCTCAATCGCTTGATGGAGACCTCCGGAATATCTTCGCCCTTGGAGCATTCGTCCGGTAAATTCATCAACAATACAAATTTCTCCATCGCGAACTACATATTCCTTGTCTTTGTGGAACAGTGCTTGTGCTCGGACGCTCTCTTGAAGGAAGTGAACTAAGCGAGCATTTTCTGGGGTATACATATTTTCAATACCCATTTCACGCTCAACTTTCTCAATTCCCGATTCCAAAATAGAAACGGTTTTTAATTTTTCATCAATTGTATAATCTTCTTCAGGTACTAAGCGTTCTGCGATGTGTGCAAATGTTTTGTAGAATCCACTTGATTCGCTATCTGAGCCGGCAATGATCAACGGGTTTCGCGCCTCATCAATTAAAATTGAGTCAACCTCGTCGATGATCGCAAAGTTGTATTCTCGCTGAACTCTATCGGAAAGTGTAGAAACAAGATTGTCGCGCAAATAATCAAAACCAAATTCGTGGTTTGTTCCATAGGTAATATCTGCTGCATATGCTTCGCGGCGAGAAATTGGGCGCAAGAACTTTTCAACAACACGGAAACTTCCGAGTTCATCGCGTTCTTTATCTGCTTCAGTTCCTTCGTATGTTGGGTCATACATAAACGCATTGTCATGAACAATACATGCGGTAGTGCATCCAAGTGCGTGGTAAATTTGACCCATCCATATCGTGTCACGTTGTGCAAGATAATCGTTTATAGTGACAACGTGAACTCCTTTTCCTCCGAGCGCATTGAGAAATACCGCTGAAGTTGCGGTGAGTGTTTTTCCCTCTCCAGTTAACATTTCGGTAATTTTTCCTTCGTGTAACACAATTCCACCAATGAGCTGAACGTCATAGTGGCGTTGTTTTAATTTTCTTTTTGCTGTTTCGCGGGTAAGTGCAAATGCACGGGGAAGCGCATCATTGAGTGCGTCTTCAATATCAGAAGTAGCAAGAATTTTTTCTTTAAGCTCTTGAGCGGAACGTAACAATTCAGCATCAGAAAGTTTTTCAATTTCTGGTTCAAGTTCAGTAATTTCAGCTACACGTTCGCGTAGTATTTTTGTCTCATCAGTTCGGAATAATTTTGAAAATAGTGACATAAATGTGTAAGACAAAACGGTATTAGGATTCGAGGGCGACTACGGTGGTGACCTCCATTTTAACAATGTTGTTGAGCGAGTGCGCAATCCGTAGTCGCCCGCGCCGCCCAATACCGCTATGGGTATATAGTACCATATCGTTTCCCTAAGGCAATATTTGGAAATTGCAAAGAAATCTAGTCCCAATATTAATAATTAGGACTTGCATTTTTCCATAATGTATGCTACAATGGCTGTGTTGAGTGAGTGAATTTACTCTTGCCTTTACGGGCATTAGGAAATTCTTCCATTTCCCACCCCGCGTAAGCGGGGTGGGTTTTTATTTGCCCCCTACTTTTTCAGTGAAAATGATGAGAATTGCTTTTCGTAATTAAGCAAAAAATGAAATTCAAGTTCTTTGTCGTTTATTACCACCCTCCCCCCTGTTTGTTTCCGATTGATATAACTTGAGAGTCGCTTTATTGCGATTGGTCGTGCGATAACATATTCGATGTAATTACCGAAGCTTCCACCAAGAAGTGATTCCACATATCTTTTAAATTTACTTGGTGGATATAGTGTTTTTTTTGCTTGTTCCGCGTTTAGTGGTGAGATATTTGCCCAACTATTTTTTTTAATAAAATCATCAAAAGAATTTCCCGCAATAAAAATAGGAATCATATGTCTATACAATTCATATCGATAATAATTATGTGGTTTTTTTTCATATACCTCGGGAGTTACCACGTGGTTAAAACAAAATTTGTTTGGACTGCTCGCCTCAAGATCATCAAGTCTCCGTATGCGGAGGAGAGAAAATAAAATACTAGTACAATAGCGGGCGGTAAAGATTTTCCCCTCTCGTACCCCAAGAATGACGTCAAAATCTGATGATGCCTTAACTGCGCCGAACGAAATGGATCCACTTACTGCAGCAAAATCAACAAAAGGAATATATCGAAACCATCGAGCACCATGCAATAAACGTTCCCATTTTTTGTCTAAATGAAAATCTTGGAATGTTCGAGTGTTTAATAACTCTGGATTTTCTCTTGGAGCATAAAATCCATCTTTATGAACTATTTTTCCTTTTTTGATTAGGTTTTCTAATATGATAAATACATCAGCAATTGATGTTTCAACTGCAATCGGTGCGCGTGTTTGAATTTCCATAAGCGAGGTTGCTCGCCTCATAGCGCCATAAAACAAAATAAATTCATACACGTATTGTTCAAGTGTATTACTCATCTCTTTCTGGAGTAATAAGGGTAAGAGGTTCTACTCCGGTATTTGTTCCGGTGATTCGTAATACGTCCTTGTCTATCTTTCCTAATTCCTTTGATGCTTTGTTGTAATGGTTCACAGTGGTTTCAAGTGATTTTCCTAATGACTGCATAAATTGATCGTGTGCACCAATATGTTTTCCAAGTTCTTCAACTCGTTTTCGAATCTCTTTTGCGGATTCCTCAATTTGCATTGCCTTGAGCCCCTGAAGCACGGTTTGAAGATATGCAAGAAATGATGTTGGTGAAACAATAATTACCTTGTATTTCCCCGCCGCTCGTTGAATCAAGCTTTCAGTGTTCTCATCTTTTAACGCTCCAATTTTATTTATAAGCAAATCATAATAGATCGCTTCGTGCGGAATAAACATAAATGCAAATTCCATAGTGTTTTGTTCTGGGCGAATATATTTTGAGGTCTCCTCTATTCGAAGTTTTAAGTCCCCAACAAATTTCTTTTCAAGGCGCGCTCGCTCTGCTTCGTCTTGTTCTTCAACGAGGCGATTATAATTTTCAAGTGAAAATTTTGAATCGATAGGAATAATTTTATCTTTCACAAACACTACCGCATCAACAATGAGTTCTTTTTCCTCATCATCTCGTCCCATATGATATTGCATTTCATAGCTTCCTGGAGGGAGAACGTTTTTAAGAAGTGTTTCAAGATAATATTCACCAACAATTCCCCGTTGTTTTGGATTTTTTAAAATGTCCTGGAGTGATTGTAATTGGTCGGCAAACCCTACTACCTGTCTATTTGTTTCATCAAGTTTTGCCAAACGATCGGTTACGTCTTTAATAATTTTATGTGATTCTCCGTACTGCGTTTGCATAAACCGAGATGATTCGTGAAGTCGTGAATCAATAGCTCGGGAAAGTTCTTGGATCTGATTTTGTAATAACAACAACGAAGAATTGTCTTCTTTTTGTTGTGGCTTTTTTAACAAACGAATAATAAAAAGAAATGCAATCCCCACCGAGATAACTAATATGACTCCTATTGAAATTAATAATACAATTGCGCTCATTAGTTGTTGGAAAGTAACACCGTGATAATAATAAACACTAACAATGCGAGAAACGCATTTGCGGTAGCAAAAAGATATGAAAGAAATCGTTCTCGATTCCAAAATTCATACATAAGCACTCCGTTTATTCCAAGGATAGTAAGTCCTAAAAGCCAAATTCCCCACAGCCCACTTTTTTCTCCAAATACGCTCACCCCCTTTAACTGATCAAATTTTATAACGATTGATTGAGAAAGATTTCCGTAGTTCGAGATCGTCACTAATAACGAAACAAAGGTAAACGCAATACTTATGATAATAAGTGCGGTATAGAGTTTGTGGTGTTTAAAAAACGGTAAATACTTAACCATTGGATATATTATATACGAAAATTTTTAATTTTGTAATTTTTAAATAAATGCAGAAAAACTTGATTTTTAGATAAAAAAAGAACCCGCTATTGAGCGGGTTTTCGTAACCAATAAAAAACAATACAGAGAAAGGAATAGATGATCGGTTTAAGTAATATAATGAATATTATGATTAAGAGATCAAAGATATTTTTGCTATTTCGTTCGTTTAAAATGTTTTTTAAGAGATCAAATGTTCTTGGAGAAAACCAAGTTGCATCGTAATATATTCCATAAGAAATCCAATATGTACTCCATTTTCCTAGGAATATATATCCCTCTTTGTTCACGGTTTTATTTCTTTCAATTACTAAGGAATCGATTTTTCCAGCGTAGGAAGAAATTGTCCCATTTTGCTTTGCATTAACCAATAGTTCGAATTCATCGCTTATCTTGGCTACTTTTGAGCTCATAATGAATTGATCAATGGTAAACCAAATTGGGGCTGCGATTAAGCACAACAAAACCATGAGTCGAATCAGGTATCTTGCGTCCATTTCTCTTTTTCCTTATTAAGTTTTTAAGTATCTATATTATATCACACTATATTGACGAGGTCAATAGTGCGTGATATAATTCAAACACACCCTTTAAATAGGAGTTTAAAGATGTTAAAAGAATTGCTTGTGCCGAGTTATTGGTTCCATTAAAGCTTTGTCATTAATTCGGCATACATAAAAGCTTTGCCCCCTTCTCTATGGAGGGGTTTACTATTTTTAGACATTTTGTATACTAATTCAGTTATATATGCGCGGGTGGCGAAATTGGTAGACGCACTACCTTGAGGTGGTAGCGCCGCAAGGCTTGGAGGTTCAAATCCTCTCCCGCGCACATGAAATAAAAAAGAGCGAAAGCTCTTTTTTATTATGAAGCGAGAGGAGCAAAACAATTTATTGTTTTGCAATAGGATTTGAAGCCCGGAGCGTTGTGTGTTCAGTAGAACACACCGCGAGGGCGGGCCTGAAGGTAATTTCATCGGGTAGATGAAATTAACCGGAATGGCGAATCCTCTCCCTCTCCCGCGCACAAATAAAAAATATCCCATTTATCGGGATATTTTGGGAAAGAATCTTGAGATTCTTCACTATGTTCAACCTGTCGGTAGGCAGAGAAGGTGGACCGCTACCTGGTCTTTTTATTGCGATTTAATCGCTTTTTCTATAATGATTTTTGCTGGCTCATTTCCCTTTCCATAGAAGTACCCCAAACAGAAGAAAAAAGCGCTTATAAGGGCAATTACGAGCCAAAAAAGACCCATTTTTATCCATGGGGATGGTTCGTGTTCGTCTGGCATTGTTGACACATCATGCATATCTAGATTATTATATATCGGTTAAGAAGTTATGGCACATACCAAAGCAAAAGGCTCTACTAAATTAGGGCGAGAATCAGAATCTAAACGTCTTGGCGTGAAGCGTTTTGATGGACAAACTGTAAAAGCAGGCGAAGTTTTAATTCGTCAGCGCGGAACAAAATATCATCCAGGAACAAACGTTCTTCGTGGTGGTGACGACACACTCTATGCAAAAGTTCCCGGAACGATAAAATTTTCAAGCAAACAAAAAGTAAATTTTGATCGATCAAAGAAACGAGTGTCGGTAATAAACGTAAAATAATAATTAATAAAAAATCCCCAAAAGGGATTTTTTATTATTACTGTTTTTTCACTTCAACAAGAATTTCGGTAGTGATTCCTTCTCCTAAATCAATAATAACTTTGTGTTCTCCTAATGATTTAATTGGAGATTCAAGAATTGCTTTTGCGTCGTGCACTCCATATTTAACAACATCTTTTTCAATATCTTTTGTGGTTACCGAACCGAATAATTCTCCCTTCCCCCCCGCTTTTAATGAAAAGTGAAGTGTAGCATTTTTCATTGATTCTGCAATTTTCTTTAATGATTGCACCTTTCGTTTATGTGCTTCATTTTTTTCTAATTGCTCCTTCCCTACTTTGTTAATTACCCCCATAGTTGCTTGTGCTCCCAATCCTTTAAGGATTAAAAAATTTCGCGCATAGCCATCATTCACTTCTTTTATCTCTCCCTTTCTTCCTATCCCCTTGACGTCTTTCAAAAAGATAATTTTCATATTACTTAATTTGTTTTCCAATGATCTCAAGTGCCCTTTCGAGTTGTGGGTCTTTCTTTTGTTCAATATCTTTATCAGTCATTTTTACTTTTACATCTGGTTCAATCCCAGTTTTATCAATTTTTGTTTTGTTAGGAGTAAACCAATGTGCAATGGTTACTTTTAATTTTGCTCCTCCTTTTAACTCAATCACTTCTTGCACACTTCCCTTTCCAAATGTTTTTTCTCCAACGAGCGTTGCTTTGCGTACATCATGAATTGCACCCGCAAGAATTTCAGCGGCTGAAGCGCTTCCCTCGTTTACTAAGATGACCACAGGGATGTTTGCAAGTGATGCATTTCCTCGCGCAACGCGGACTTCTTCTTCACCTGTTCGATTTCGTTCTATCACCACCGTCTTTCCTGATTCTAAGAACCACCCACCAAGGTCAACGGCGACCTCAAGAAAGCCTCCCGGATTATTTCTCAAATCAAGAATAATTCCGTTTGCATTTTCTTTTGCGGCCTCATTTATTTTTTCTTGAAAAAGCTGTGGAACATTTGCATTGAAATTGTACAAGTGCATATGTGCAATTTTTTTTCCATCCGGAAGTGTCTTCATTTCAAGATCAAGTGTTGGAACCTTAACAATTGCACGAGTAACGGTAAATTCTTTTGGTTCCTTGAAAGAATCGCGGTAAATAAATAATCGAACGTTTGTCCCCGGTTTTCCTCGAATAATTTTTACTGCGCTCTCCGTAGACATGTTTGTTGTTGTGGTGTTATCAATACGAAGCACTTTATCAAGTGGTAACAACCCTGCTTTTTCGGCTGGGTTGCCCTTGAGTGGAGTAACAATGGTTATTTGCCCATTGCGAAGGCCAATTTCTGCACCAATACCACCAAATTCGCCAGCGAGATCCTCGTCAAATTTCTTCGCATCTGTGGGATCAAAAAAATCAGAATATGGGTCATCAAGTGACGCAACCATTCCTCGAATTGCTCCATAGAGCATTGAATCATCTTTTATCGCACTTGCATCAACATATTTATTTTGAACCGCATCGACTGCTTCCCAAAATAGTGAGAAATCTGATTTTATAAGTGAGCGTGGATCGGTTATAACTACCGATCGTTTATTTCCGTATGAATATCCAACAAACAATGATGCACCGATAATGACTAAAATGAGCAGTGCTCCAACAGAAATTTTCCATTTATTATTCCACATAATATCTCTAATTAAATCAGAGTTCCGTATTGTATGCAAAAGACGCTTAGTGGGCAACAGGAATAAAAAGATTAATTCTCTATTTTGTAATAGTTCGGTCCAAATGGAGTGAGTTCTGATTCAAAGAGTGAAAGTTCAGTGGGGTGAAATGATTCATTAAATTGCGTGTAAATTGGTTCAAGGCGTTCGCGAGTGCGAGGATTAAATCGCGCGAGTGTTACGTGTCCATTAAAATTTGAATGGTTCTCTCTTGCCCATTGAATTCCATTTCGGTAAAGATTTGCCTCAAGTGATAACTTTATAAATTCGATTTCTTTTGATGTCTCACGAGCAAGCGATGCCCAAACCATTTTTTTCTCGTAGGATGGGGGGCCATAATCAATTGACTGAAATCGCAGTGAGAGTGATTCAGGAATTAATGTCCCCTTCAATGATTCAAGTATTCCCGGAATCATTTCTTCATTTTGTTCACCAAGAAATGAGACGGTAATATGCAGATTTTCAGGTTTCACAACGCGCGCCTCAAGAGGAATTTTTTTCACAATGGAAGACAGCGCCACATCAATAGAGTCCCGTGTCGTTTGAGGCAGTTCGAACGCTACGAACAACCTTTTCATACAGTAAATAATAGCATAGAATAATGGAAATGCCGCTTGATGCGAATTATTTGGAGTTGTTAAAAAAGCGGGGTGAAGAGAGTCATGTATATAGAGATTATCAGCTGACAGGACTTGAGGTCGCTGAAATGCTTGGAGATAGAATACATAAAGCACTCTATATGAAGCTCGCAAAGCAATATGGAGCAAGTGCATTGCTTTCGGTTGCACGGCGAATATCAGATCAAAAAGAAGTAAAAAATAAAGGGGCGTATTTTATGAAAGTTTTTTTCTCAGAATTTGGAAAACCAACCAAACAAAAGAAACACAATGAATCAAAAAGAAGTAAAACCAATAGTAACAGTGGGAGAAAGCAAGGGTGAGGCATTCCTTCGAAAAAAAACGGTTTCGTTTAATTTTGATAATTATACAGACAAAGAACTAAAGGAGCTTATTAAAGTAATGCGCGAAACAATGAAGCGTGCGAATGGCGTTGGGCTTTCTGCAAACCAAATAGGAATCAGTGAACGTTTTTTTGTTGCAGAGGCACCCGACAGTCAGGGAAAGCAAAAGTTTTATGCAATATTTAATCCCACTATTACAAAATTATCGGAAGAGCTTTCAACGGTTGAGGAGGGATGTTTAAGTGTTCCTGAAATGTATGGTCCCACTCCCCGCTCGTATCGAGTAACTCTTGAAGGACAAGATATAAAAGGCAGAAAAATAAAACTAAAAGCATGGGGGCTTCTTGCGCGTATATTCCAACACGAGGTGGACCATCTTGATGGGCACTTATTTATTGACCGAACTAAAAGCGCACGAAAGATCCAAATAAAAAAATAATGTCTTACATTTTTTTTGGTACTCCAGAGTTTGCAGAAATAGTATTGAAACATCTTATTGATGCGGAACACATACCCGCGGCAGTTGTGTGCAATCCTGATAGGCCAGTGGGAAGAAAAAAAAATATTACTGCCCCACCAGTAAAGCGGTATATTAGTGAATTGCCTGAATCAAAAAGGAGTTTAATACAGATATTTCAACCAGAAAAATTAAACGAAATTGAAACAACACTTAAAGCAATGAATGTTGATGTATTTGTTGTTGCGGCATATGCAAAAATAATTTCACAATCAATTCTTGATATTCCAAAATATGGAGCGGTAGGTATTCACCCATCACTACTTCCAAAGTTACGTGGCTCGTCTCCTATTCAGTCGGCGATTTTATTGGGAGAAAAAGAAACGGGAGCGTCTTTGTATTTTATTGATAAAGATGTTGATCACGGACCAATAATAGAAGAAAAAACGCTAAAAGAGCTCGATTTAAATACTATATCGTTTTCAGAGCTTCATGATGTACTTGCGCACCTTGGTGGCGCAATGCTTGCAGAACGAATCGCACGATTTATGAACGGAAAAGAAAAAGGTATTGAGCAAAATCATTCCGAAGCGACATTTACAAAGAAATTTGTTTCATCTGATGGATTTGTTGATCATCACGATCTCCAACTTGCGATGCAGGGAGAAAAAGAACGAGGTCAAAAAATTGATCGAATGGTTCGAGCGCTTAATCCAGAACCGGGAGTGTATACATTGGTGAATGAAAAGCGGATGAAGCTACTTAAAACTGCGATTGTAGATGGAAACTTGAAACTACAGCGTATTCAAATGGAGGGCGGAGTTCCGCAGGATATGCACTATTAAATTGACAGAATAATATATTTGTTATATTATTAATTCGTTATTATGAATAGGAACGAAAAAGGATTCCATGTGTTTGGTATTGCGCCGGCCATTATGGAGATTCTTACAAAATTGAATTTTGTTACTCCAACACCAATACAAGAACAGGCTATCGCCCCTCTTTTACAAGGAAAGGATGTAATGGGTATTGCCCAGACGGGAACAGGAAAAACGCTTGCGTTTGGTATTCCGCTTATTCAACATGCGATTCAGAAAAAAGGGACTGCACTCGTGATTGCGCCTACCCGTGAGCTTGCACTACAAATTGATGAGGCAATTTCCGCAATCGGAAAACCACTTGGAATAAAAACGGCAGTATTGATTGGTGGTGAGCCAATTGGAAAACAGATACGTCAGCTTTCTCGCAACCCAAACATCATTATTGGAACCCCAGGAAGAATTGTTGATCATACTGAACAGCGAACAGTTTCATTACAGCAAGTAAAAATTCTTGTACTTGATGAAGCAGATAGAATGCTTGATATGGGATTTGCTCCACAGTTGAAACGAATTCACGCGCTTCTTCCAAAGGAACGACAAACAATGTTGTTTTCAGCAACAATGCCTGAGTCAATTGTTTCAATTGCCCGAATGTATTTATCGCTTCCGATACGTATTGAAGTTGCTCCACAAGGAAGTACTGCAAAAGATGTTGCACAGGAAGTATTTTTTGTGCCCCACGAAGACAAACCGCGACTTCTTGAAAAAATTCTTCAAGAATATCAAGGATCGGTACTTGTGTTCGCGCGAACAAAACATGGAGCAAGAAAAATTGCACTTATGGTGCGTGGATTTGGAAATCCTGCAACTGAGATTCATTCAAATCGTTCGCTTAATCAAAGAAAGGAGGCATTGCAAGGATTTAAAAATGGAACATATCGCGTGCTTGTTGCGACCGATATTGCTGCGCGTGGAATTGATGTAAAAAATATTGAGCTAGTTGTTAATTATGATCTTCCAGAAAATGCAGAAGACTATGTGCATAGAATTGGAAGAACAGGACGTGCAGGAGAAGTAGGACGTGCTATTTCATTTGCTCGACCAGACGAAAAAAGAGATGTTCGTGTTATTGAACAACTTATTTCTCGCGAACTTCCTGTTTCAAAACTTCCTGAGTTACCTACTGCGCATCCACTTCATAGGATTGAACAACGAGAGGAGCGTTGCCCATCATTTTCTCGTTCTCGCGGGCCATCACGGGGCCGTTTTCAAGACGAACGACCACGACAATCATTTGGTGGTGCTTCACGATCACATACCAGACAGAGTGCATCACGCACACGACCATTTTCAAGTGATCGCAAACCAACAACTTCGGTTCCTTCAAGAAATGGAAGAAATGCGCGACCGGCGGCGCCTTCAAGAAATGGAGTGCGACGTCGATTTAGACCGTAAAAACTTTTAGAGTTCAGTGAGTGAGTCGACGAGGACCGTGTTCTCGTCGATTTTTTTACCGGTAATTTTAACTCGTTGTCCTTGCTCAAATGAAGGAGTACATCGGTCGGCACTATCTCCGCAGCGCCAATTTGAAAAATCAAGAACTACTGAAAGCGCTGGTTTTCCCTGCGTTTCATAAACGAATACCCATTCATCATTTTTTTGTGTGATGTTTCCTTCCTTTTCAAATAAAGAATTTGATATTTCACTTTGTGGCATATCTCCGCAAACAACATCAGTAATTTTCCACAATGCACGTTCACGTATAAGTGAAATCTTTATATCTTTTACAATCGTATCAAAATATTCTCGCACACTAACTTCCGCAGTGGTGTCGTTCGTGTTAATAGGAATAATCTCAAATCTCTTTGGAAATTCTTGTGCACAAACAATTGGGTCATATCCCCTACTCGAAAAAGAAGAAGAAATTGAACTAATTTTTGTTTTAAAATTTTGAGAAAGAACGTCTGCATCTTGATATGAGTTGTCTGAGAGTGCAAATTTTCTACTAAACCATGCGTCATAAAATGTTGAGACAGTTTGCTCTGGAGTTTTTAGTGATACATTTGAGACGATTAGGAATACAAGCACAATAAACACTACGATTCCAAATATACTCGCGCTCACTGTTTTTTTCATATTCACAGTATACTCCGTCATTTATTATGAATACAGTGCAAAACCCCCTTTCGGGGGTCTTTTTACTGATTAATTGGAGTTTCCTGAATTTGTTGCTGATTCATCATCTGACGTCCAGGAAGATAAATTTGATTCTGATTATTTTGGAAACGATTTTCATATCTTGATCCATATCGATCGCCCATCATTTGTGAGCCATACATATATCGAGATCCGCGGAACCCTTCGTTGCCAAGCAAACTTTTTAGTTCTCCAATCTTTACTCCGCCCATAAATACTGCCCAGAGTATCAAAATTGCTAATACCCAACGAATTATATGACATCCTTTGTGCATATGCATACCACTCTGACTGCCACACATCATTTTCCCTCTCTTACAAAAGGAACAACATGGTTCTTGATTATTATTTTTTTCTTCGTTCATATATTAATTATACGTCCTTTATGGCCAAAATATTACATTTTTGGTTTTTTTATTACCTGAACTACCTTCCCATTTATTATGTAATTGTCGTTTTCGTGAATATAGATTGGTGGAAAATCTTGATTTGAGTCTGAGATAAGAATTATTTGTTTATTTTCGTCATCTCTATAGAAACGTTTTATATTCGCCATTCCATCGATGATTGAAAGCACGACATCCCCATTTTTTGGGTTTCGATCGGTGGTGTCTACAATTACATAATCACCATCTTCAATTTTTTTCTTTTCAATCATTGCCCTGTTCATGCTCGGCCCCTTCACACGGATTGCGAAAAGAACATGGGAGGTTGGACGTGGACGAATGAGAGATTCTGAAATACGAAGGAACCCTTCGATATTCTCTTCTGCAATTGCAGTTGCGGGACCTGCACTTGCATATCCAAGAATGGGAATGCTTAACAAAGTTCCCTGTCCCTTGCTTGTTTTCTTGTTCCAATTATCTCTTGTATTTTTTATTACTCCTTTTGCTTTATCAATATTTAAAAGCCCTCTTTTTTCGAGTTGACTCATATGATGTTTTATTTTTTGTGGTGAGGTTTCACCAATAAATACTCCAACCTCTCGCAAGGAAAACAATGCGAGATTTTTTATTTTTGCGAGCTCTAATAATTTTTCTTGTATGGTGTGCATATGATTATAACTGTATTATAGCACAACACCGTAATCCTTGACACTGTGGACTACTATTACTCCAGAATCCACTCTTTATATACAAAACTTTCGTGCACTATAAATTTTGTTCAGATAAGAAGAAAAACCATATTCTATAGCGAACTCAGCGCTTAAGGCACCTCACACAGCGCTATAGAATATGGTTTTTTGTATCTCCTTCTCTTCACAATTTATACAGTGCACTTCAGCGTATGTATAAAAGAGTGGATCCTTACGTTTGGGGTTTTAATCAAAAATGAAAAAGGCGGTGATGGTGGCGCCAATCCAGCTCATCGCTGACAAGGTCCCACTCAAAAATAGTGGCCACCTTTCCC
>Ga0172368_10001685_pt1 | contig 29649 bp, 44 predicted proteins | sample Lak11m_FD_114540 | JGI IMG/M metagenome (GOLD analysis project Ga0172368, IMG submission 114540) | Freshwater microbial communities from Kabuno Bay, South-Kivu, Congo - kab_022012_11m | ecosystem: Environmental > Aquatic > Freshwater > Lake | place: Democratic Republic of the Congo: South-Kivu...
ATATGCCATTCATTATTTGAATGAATTAATCAAAAAAACAGAATGGGAGATAAAAAATGTCAAGACATGACGATTTAATTAACGGGAGCAAGTTTTTGGGAAATGTGATTGCCCATGAGCTAAAATGTATCTATACAAACTACCCCGAAAAGACAATTTCAATGGAAAAAGAGCAGATTGAATATAGAGGAAAAGCAATATCTAAATTGCTATTGCATAAATGGAATAATGAGGAAATCGCAGAAATAAAAGAAAGCACATTAAAGGAAGCAATGCGTCAACTAAACAAGCCAAAATATAAAGACATAAGGGTAAAAATCTCAGACGATATTATAAGGAAGAAAACCGAAGAAGAAATATTTGGGCTTTTGAATGCTTTGAAATAACTATTTAAACCTTACCCCTAAGTTGTATCTTTCCAGGAGTAACAAAAACACAAGCTTTAAATACCTCTTATTTATGGCTTTTTTATGGGATATTACATTAAAGAAGGAGATACTGTAAAGGGAAAGGACGACGAAGACACAAAGGTAGTCAGAGTTATGGAAGTCATCGTTTCCAGACATGGAGTTAAAGATTCGAAAAGAGGGCAAAAAGGAGATGAACTTCTTACAGACTCCTCTCCTGGAAGTATATACGATAAAGTAAAGGAAAAACTTCCTAAGGTTTATGACCCAAACAGAGTTTATTTTGCATATACTGATAGAATAAGAACCGTCCTGTCAGCACAGGCAATCGCATTAGCAAAAACAGGCAGAAGAAAACCTAAGAACCTTGAGGAATTGGCAGAATCTGACTTCACAGGAATTTCTTCAAAGAGAGACGACAGATTAGGAATTTACCCCGATGAAATTAATGAAGATTCATTCAGAAAGCACGGAACAGGATACATTGTTAATTACGCTCTTCAAAATCCAGAAGCAGTTCAGCAAGACGGACAATTAATAGAACCACATGTAAGCGTCGAATCAAGACTTAGAGATTCATTGAGAGATGGAATAGAAAAAGTTCTTTCAGGACAATATGACTGCGCAATCTTAGTTTCACACGGTTATCACGTAGAAACAATGAGAGGAATAATGAACGGAAGAGGAAAGACTGCAAAGACAATGGCAGATTTGGGTGGAGAATTCCAGATGGAAGAATTTGACGCAATAAGAATTGCAGAACTTGAAGACGGAACATACAAGTGTTTCGTAGAATACAATGGCAACGTAGAAGAAAGAAAGCTTAAGGATATTGTAGGTTACGAAGTCAAAGGAGACAAACAGAGAGCACAGGCACTTTCAAGAATACTTCAGGAAGAAAGAATGTACGAAGATGAACAGGCAAGACCCCAGGCCCTAGCCCCAGCAGCATTAGGCAGAAACTAAGCAAGCATAAATATTAAATAACCTCTTTCCCTGAATAAATTATGGCATGGAAAGCATTCTTCAGCATATTAATAACTCTTCTTTTTTTAATAATTATTTATTCAATTATAAAGACTGAAAATTTTATTTTCTTAGCATATCTCCTTTTTGCATTCTTAGTTGGGTACCTTCTTTATCAACTCGCTAAATTGCATAAGGAACCAACTAAACCAAACGCACATTCTTCTTAGTTAAAATGACGGAGATTTAATTGAAGTCGACGCAAACAAAGGTATAGTCAGAAAATTATAATATTTTGCAACACTAATATTTAAATACCATATTTGTCAAATCCCATTATAATAAAAAAGATGGCAAAGAAATGTATTTACTGCAAAACAGATATACCCCAAGATTCAGTCATAGACTTCTGTAAAAGATGTGGTGTTGGAGTTTGGGGAGAAAAAATGTTTCAAGCAATTGTAGACAGCATGGAAAAGTCAAGAAATGATGGGGATTTATTCCAAGGCTCAGTAGGCGACAGCATGAATGCTTCTTGTACAAAACAAACACGTTCTTTTTCTAGATAAATTATAGTCCAAATATTCTTTTTAATGTTGAAGTCGTACTACGTTTTGGTACACTAGGGGTAATTCCAAAAAAAGCAGCACGTCTTTGTTCAACAGTCATTTCATCATTTCTATATCTCAATCCCGCAGCAACAATTCCACCTATCAAACCTCTTGGTAAATATAAAAATTTTGTATTGTGCCTATAAAATTTACTAGCGTCTTCTCCAGTTTTATGAACAAGTAATCTATCAATCCCACTCCCTAAATTGGCGATATAAAGCGGTCCTCTTCCAAAATTCTTCTCAAGAGTTCCATCTTCAGACATTCCATAAACCCTCTTTGCAAAATTCCTAAAACCCATATCATGTTGAGCATCAACAAGAACTTCTGCGTTGTGAGCAAGATTGACACTCTGCTTTACATTGCTTCCAGGAAATCCAATTCCTCTGTAAAATTCTTCTATTGCTTCCTTATCAATTTTCCCGTCACGTCCAATTGCAACAGCTTTATTAAAATCATTATCATCAGACACGCCGCCCATTATTAATCTATCAACTCTTTCCATTTGCTTTTCAGAAGGAACAGTTACATGCATCTCCCCTGCCGCAAAAGCCTGGCAATATCTAGCAGATTCAGCTATTTGCTCTGGAGTCTCGCCTATATAAAGGGAGCCGACTCTCTTATCGTGAAAAAGATTAAATTCTCTTGGTTCATTTCTCATCATGTTACAACCCTTCAGTAGCACTATTTAAACCTTTTGGCAGCCCATAAAACTCACACAGGAACCTTTAAAAAGTGAGTTTTATAGGTATAAAAATGAGATCGCACAAGAGAACAAGGGAAAGAGGAAAGCTTTCGTTTAGCAGATTCTTTGCCTCATTTAAGGAAGGAGACTCCGTCGCTGTAGTCCAGGAATTGTCTCAGATATTTGGGTATAAAAAAACAATTCAGGGAAGAACAGGAAAAGTTATATCCAAAAGAGGTTCGGCTTATGAAGTAGAAGTAAAGGATATAAATTGCCCAAAAAGATACTTAATTAAACCTATACACCTTAAGAGAATACAACAATGAATGTAATAAATAGAAAACCACTAACACTTGCAGAAATCAAATCTTATAGTAAGCACTTTGAAGAGAATAAAGTCGTAAACGACTATTTGAAAACTTTCACAAAGCTTGAAAAGAAAGACGCAGATAAATTAGTCGAGGAAGTTAGAGCACTTAACAATCCTAAAATAAAGGAGGAAAACATAATCAGACTTGCCGATATGCTCCCAGAGGACGCAGAAGATATTAATAAAATATTTCTAGAGGTTAGTTTGTCAGAGGAAGAAACAAATGCAATACTCAGCATCATTAAACAATTTCAATAAACATGACGGAAAAGGAAGATTATGCAATGATATTAGATTACTTGCCTTACGGCTATCCAGCCTCAGGCGGTAGAATGACTCCTATAGCTCAAGCTATAGGCGTTAAAACGATGATCTTGTTGGAGCTTATTCCTCGAAGAGGAGTAACCCTTGAACAGAAAGAAAAGGTTTATATAGGTCCAGACAAGAGAGATAAGATATACTTCATCTCTGGTAGATTGCAGAGAGAGAAGTTGACAGAGACTGCGAAGATCCAACTGCAGGAGTTTATAACCAGCGTAGTTGCGGAGCAGGAAAAGAAATTTGTAGATTTCTTCAATTCCGCTCAGCCAATTAATACGAGGTTACATCAACTCGAACTTCTGCCAGGATTTGGAAAAAAGCACACAAAGGAATTGATTGAAGAAAGGGAAAAGAAACCTTTTGAATCCTTTGATGACATAAAGAACAGGATTGCAAGCGTCCCTGACCCAAGAAAAGCCATTGAAAAAAGGCTTATCGAGGAATTAATCGAAAGACAGCGATTCAATCTATTTGTGAGATAATATGGCAGAACAAAAACAACCAAAAGAACAAAAGCAAGAGAAAAAACCAGTTGAAAAACCTTCAAAGGAAAAAACTGAGAAAGACAAGAGAGAACAGCAATTGAATGAAGTTCTTGTAAGAATTCTAGGATTTGACGTTCCAGGAAGCAGAAATATTTATGCAGGATTAACAAGAATTAAAGGCGTTTCATGGTCCATATCAAACATAGTCTGTCTAAAGTTAGGATTGAATAGGATGAAGAAAATCTCTGAGTTAACCAAACCAGAAATACAAAAGATTGAAGAATTTTTGAGAAATATGAACATTCCTATCTTCATGAAGAACAGAAGAACAGATGTAGAAGAAGGAAAAACATCCCATTTGTTAGGAACTGATTTAGACATAACAAAAGATTTTGATATTAAAAGACTTAAGAAAATAAGAGCGTATAAGGGAGTAAGACATGCTGCAGGACAGCCAGTAAGAGGACAGAGAACAAAATCACACTTTAGAAAGAACAAGGTCGCAGGCGTAGGAGGCAGAAAGAAATGATAAGAAAAAAGAATCTTTATGTTAAGCCAAAGAAGGCATACGAATCTGGAAGAATAAAAGAAGAAAACGAACTCTTGAAGAAATATGCATTAAAGAGCAAGAGAGAGATATGGAAGATGCAGGCAAAAGTAGATTACTTTAGAAAAAGAGCGATGGCGTTAGCAAAAGCTTCTCATGAAGAACAGAAAGTATTGTTTACAAAATTGAATGCTCTTGGTTTGAAAGTGGATAGCATTGCAGAAGTTCTTGCACTAAACATAGAAAATTTACTAAATAGAAGACTTCCAACAATTGTATTCAAAAATAATCTGGCAAAAACACCTCAGCACGCAAGACAATTAGTAGTTCATAAGAAAGTTATGATTAATGGAAACATAAACAATACTCCAAGTTATCTTGTTCCAGTTCATGAAGAAGATAAAATCTCTCTTAGAGCTGCAGTAAAGAAGCCAAAAGCAAAAGCTGAAGTAAAAGCCGAAGAGTCAAAAGCAGTGGAGGCTAAAGCATAATGACAAAAGAAGAAATAGCAGAAACAGAAGAAGTTAAAGAGGAAAAAGTAGCTGATAAGAAAGTTGAAACTCAAACATCTGATGAGAAACCATCAGAAGTAAAAGAGCACAGAGAGTTTAAAGAAGAAAAAGCAGGAATATGTCATATTTATTCAACTCCAAACAATACTATAATTCATATAACTGATTTAGCAGGAAACACAATCTCAAGAGTTTCTGGTGGAATGGTTACAAAGCAATCAAGATTAAAGGCAGACCCAACTATTGCTATGTTCGCAGCAAAGAAAGCAGCTGAAAGAGCAAAGGACTTAGGAATAAACGCATTATATGTAAGAACAAGGGCAAAGACAGGAAGTGATGGCATAGGTTCAGGAGCACATTCCGCAGTTAAAAGTTTAGACAAGCAAGGATTCAAGATAATAAACGTTCTAGAAACAACAAAAGTTGCTAGAGGCGGACCAAAGCGTAAAGGCGGCAAAAGGGGTCGTAGAGTTTAAGGGGTTAGTTGTTGAGAAATTCCTTTGCCTTGTTTATATCAACTATTCCATAAATTCCTACCTTAGCGTATCCGCCGCGCCTCAAAAGTTTTTCATTTATCTTATCAACAATTCCTAAATCGTCTGAAAAACCTTTCAATTATGTTGATTTGGTTGTAAGAACTGTCAATCCACCTCATTCAATCTCATTTGGACAGGGCACATCCCAGATTATTAGAGAACAAACACTTTTTTATTTGGGAGATACAAATAAACTAATAGTTGAACTTCATACTGGTAATGAAGATTTTGCCAAGAAAATCTTAGAAGTAGCTCGTAAAAAGCTTTAAAAAGCATCTTTTTTATAGATATATACTTAAACCTATTAACAAAACAATATAAACATGGAAACAATCCAAAACACCGAGGACAAGTTAGTCCTTAAGTTAGAGATTTCTGAGCAGTTAGCAAATGCAATAAGAAGGTCAGTTTCAGAAGTTCCAACACTCGCAATAGATGAAGTCGAGATTTACAAAAACGACTCTGCTTTATATGATGAAGTTTTAGCCCATAGAATAGGGCTTGTTCCTCTTGTAACTGAAAAATCTATGTCGGGCAAGACAAAGATAGATCTTAAGCTTGTTAAATCTGGCCCATGCACCGTTTATTCAGGAGATTTGAAGGGAAACGCAGAAGTTGTTCATAAAAATATCCCATTGACAATTCTGGGAGAGGAACACAAAATAGAGCTTGTTGCAACCGCTATCCTCGGATTAGGAGTTCAGCATGCAAAATACAACCCCGGATTATGTTTTTACAGACATGTAATAGAAGTTAAGTCGACTCCAGAAATAGATAAATTAGTTCAAAAATCAAAAGGATTAATCAAACCAGAAAAATCAGGAAGTAAGTGGATTTGCGACCTACCCGAGGCAGTTGTTGATGACATAATCAAGATAGACAAAGATGCAGTAAAAGATACATCTGAATTAGTATTTGTAGTAGAAAGTTTTGGAAACATGCCGGCTAAGGACATTTTCACAAAAGCAGTTTCAGCTCTCCAAGATAACTTGGATGAATTTGAAAAATCACTTAAGTAATTCTATAACACATTTAGCCCAATCTTTAATTTACTGAGCAAATCTTTAATAACTCTTTAGTTCTATATTTAAAATAATAAAATGGTGTCAAAAGTTACAGTTCTATCAGAGGGATATGTAAGAGAGCAAACCGACGTTATGTTTGCCTCATCTACAATTGTTTTAGTAGAAGATAATGGTATCAAAATATTGGTTGACCCGGGAGCAAATAGAGACGTTTTAATTGACGCATTGGAAAAAGAAGCTCTCCAGCCAGAGGATATAGACATAATTTTCCTAACCCATTACCATTTAGACCATATCCTAAATTTAAGATTATTTCCAAGGAAAAAGATTGTTGATGGCACAACTGTTTATTTGGATGATAAAGAAGAGCCATACGAAGAATTTATTCCAGGGACTCAAGTCAAAGTTATCAAAACACCAGGGCATGCACCAGAACATGCATCTTTGATGGTTAAAACTGGCGCAGGAAACATTTGTATCGCTGGAGATGTCTTCTGGTGGGCAGACAAAGAAGGATCACAGATGGACAAAGACAGTTTATTATTTCATGAAGATAAATTTGCTAACGATTATGAAAGATTAAAAGAAAGCAGGCAAAATATCTTAGATTCTGCCGATTATGTAATTCCAGGACACGGAAAGACATTCAAAATATCTGACGTATTAAATGAGTCAACATTTAAGGCATCGGAATTTAAAGTTTCAAGAACCGAAAATGCGTTAGGGAAAGAGTAATTACTTTTTATATCTGTCCTGTCTGGATGAACTTTCTCATTGCCTGTTCAAGAATTACTTGAGGTGCGAAACCCTTTCTGCTGCAAGCCTTGACAAAATCGTCAAATGTAGCCTGATCAACATTGTATTCCATCTTCCTTTTCTTTGCTCCTGGTGGTGTTGCTGCCATTTTTTCCTCCTTGTAGTTAAACCCTTATGTTTTTCAGGTTTTTAAGGTTGTCGAGATAGAAGATTAGAAATTACAAAGCACTAATTACTTCTTTTCTTACTTTATCAAATAATTATTCCAAATTTTATCTTTATTATTGTTCCAAACATCATCTAAAGAATCTTCTATCAAAAATGAAATATCTCTGAAGTCGTCATTTTCTATTATTTTACCTCTTATATGTTTCATCATAATAACAAAATAGTGTTGATGCGGGGAGGAGGATTCGAACCTCCGAAGGCACTAAGCCACAAGATCTTGAGTCTTGCGCATTTAACCGCTTTGCTATCCCCGCAAATATATTAAAGTCAATCCTAAACCCTATAAAAATATGTTGGTTAAATCCTTCCGTGTAACTTTCTTCTAAATTCCTGTTCTAATCTCGGGTCATCCGCACTATATCCATTATCCTTGACATTCAAATTAACTACTGTTCCATCAAAGCCCTGTTCTCTAACATTTCTCGCCATCCAACTTTCCATGACATAAATTGTAGGATATCTGTTAAGCGCCACTTCAACTACAGGGTCTCTTGTTCTTCCAGGAGCAACACCTACAGCAGTCTCCACTGCGATATCTTTTTCAGAGGCCATTTCACCATAAACTCTCGCAGCTACTCTTGATCTTTTCTGCCCTTCTCTGCATAAAAATAGAACTTTATTCATATTATATATCTCCCAATGTATCCTGGCTCAGATATTTTATGATAATGCCTTGCTTCTTCAACAGTCCAAGCGATGGGGCCATCGCCATGATGTAGTCCTATTATTTTTCTTTCCTGTTCTGGACTTGTGTTTCCATTAGGCCCTGCAGGAACAACAAAGAACCTTCCACCATATTCTCTGATACCATTTCCATGTCTTTTGCCAAGTCTTCTATCATCCGTTCCTCTACCATTCTTTCCACTCATCTTATCCTACCTCCTTTCATCTCATGATAAATATGATTAGAAAAACCATTCATGTGCCTTATTTTGTATTGAAAAATAGTATAGAACATTTTGTAGATTAAGAAGATTTAATTCAAAGCAGGAAAAAATCTCCTACCTTATAGTAAGAGAAGCAAAGCTAACAATAGCAATAAATTCAAACTCGCCTTATTGTAGCTCTCCATACTATTTTTCAAGAGGGTAAATATTTAAATCTTTCTCTTCTGATTAAAAAATGAATTACAAAGAAGAAACGATAAATGCATACAACAAAGGTGCAGAAACTTTTGCAAAGAAATTCAAAGAAAGATTTGACTTAAAAAGAAGAAAAGAATTTCAAATATTTATTAACAATCTTCCAGGTAAAAAAATATTAGACTTGGGGTGCGGAGCAGGAGACCATTCCTTATATTTTAAAGAACAAGGATTAGACGTTACCTCTATCGACTTATCAGACGAGATGATTAAATTAGCAAAACAGAAAGGACTTAACGCAATCAAGATGGACATTGAAGATTTAAAATTCAACGCAAATACCTTTGATGGAATATGGGCAGCATGTTCATTACAACATGTCCAGAAGAAAGACCTTCCAAGAGTACTATTTAATCTAAGAGATATTCTAAAGGATAAAGGCATTTTATTCATCAACGTATTTGAAGGAGAAGGAGAAGAAAACAGGGAAGGTAAATTTGGGAGAAGGTTTTTCTCATATTGGAAAGAAGAGGAATTAATGTCCATACTAGAAAAAGACTTCGATTTAATTAATTTTTATAGGGCATCTAGAAATGAGAGAGTTTTTCTTCACTTTCATCTGAAGAAAAAGTAGTTATCTTATCTTCTTAAATGCATAGTCTTTCTTCTCTCTCTTTATAGTTTCGAGATGTCTGTTAAACTCTTCCTGTGCCGCTTCAAAGAAAAATCTATTTTGCGGATGTCCTTTTCGTCTATCAAATATTCTATATCCACTCAAGTTATCACGTATTACTCTTTCAACACCTAAGCTTTTATCAAAAACATAAGTAACCTGCTCAGAGCTATTACTTCTACTCTCGCCCCAAGGAGAAACACTCAGATATCCGCTTCCGCCCAAACCTTTATCGCGAGCGTGAAAAGTCAAGCATTTATCTCCAACTGTTTGATTAAATTCATAAGCTTCATTTTGGTCTGTTCCACGAAATTTACTTATAAAAAAATCGCCAGTCCAAGCAGCGATAGGTATTGCAATCGCAAGACCCAACATACATCGTTTATACGGTCCCATAATGGATAAATAAAAACGGCATTAATAAATACTTATATTATAGATAACTATTTCTTCTTTTCCAATCTCTCAACCCTCTCCCTTAAAATTCTAACCTCTTCATTCAACTGTTTTATATTTTCATCTCCCTTCTTATCCATGCTCTCAACAAAATCATTCAAATAAGCATTAAACAAAGTGGATAATTTACCACCAAACAAATTCAATTTTGTCTTAGCTTTATCCAAAACTGCTTTGTCAACAGTTATGTTTACTCTAATCTTCTTTCCATTCCAAGATTCCTTCTTCTTTATATCTATAAATTTAGTCATGTACATTTATACACACTTAGGTATAAAAACCTTTCTTTCCCATTAAGTTTAAATACCCCTAAAATTAGAACAGATTATGGTAGCAAGTAAGAAAACAATAAAGACAAGAACAAGGATGAAGAGCAATCCCGAGACAAAAGAGACAATCAGATTAGGATTAAAGCAAAAAGCCTGGTTTAAGATAGTTCAATTTATCTCTGCAGGAAAGAGAAATCATTACTCTCTTAATTTAAGCGAGATAGATGCAAAAGCAACAGCAGGAGATACTGTTTTAGTTTTAGGAAAAGTTCTAAGTTCAGGACACTTAACAAAGAAAGTTAAAATAGTTGCTTTGGCGATTTCTGAACAAGCAAAAGACAAATTAAAAGAAACAAAGTCAGAGTTTATCACAATTAAAGACGAGATAATAAAGAATCCTAAGGGAGAAGGAATGAAGATACTCAATTAATATGACAAAAGAAACAACAAAACAAGAATGGAAACCAACCCTTTTCATAGATGCTTCAGGTTCAGTTGCAGGAAGAGTCGCAAGTCATGCCGCAAAACAAGCACTTTTAGGAAAGACTATTGCTGTATTCAACTGTGAAAAAGTAGTCATAACTGGAAATAGAAATACTACTATAAGAGAATACAGAGAGATAAGGCACAAGGGTGGAGCTTCATTAAATGGCCCATTTTATCCTAAACATCCAGATAGAATAATCAAAAGAATGGTTAGAGGAATGTTAAGATACACAAAAGGGAGAGGAGAAGCAGCTTTCAGCAGAGTAAGATGCTTCAATGGTGTTCCAGTAGAATTCAAGGATGCAAAGACAATCAAATTAACTAAACAGATAAATACAAGGACAATAACTCTTCACGATTTAGGAAAGGAGATGTAAATGGATACAAATATCATATTTTCAGGAAAAAGAAAAACAGCCTTATCAAAAGTTAGAATAAAAGCAGGAACAGGAAAAATATTTTACAATGAACTACCTCATACAGAATTAGGTTTATTCCACAAATTAGCTTTATCAGAACCATTAAGAATATATGAACAGGTTCTGGGAGAGCCATTAAAGTTCGATTTCTTCATCAGAACATCCGGTGGAGGAAAAGAAGCACAGATAGAAGCTTCAAGATTGACTCTTGCAAACGCACTATTAGTTATCACAGGTTCAGATGTTCTGAAGAAGGCTTTTGTTAAATATGATAGAAACATGATAGTTGAAGACCCAAGAAGAAAGGAAACAAGAAAGCCTGGAGACTCCAAAGCAAGATCTAAGAGACAGAAGTCTTACAGATAGTTTTCTTTATTTACTACTTTATCTAAGTTAAATACAAAGGTTTAAAAATCAATTTTTTTAACAAGCATAACAATACAATGAAAGAATTTAATATAGAAAGACTAGTGCAGCCAAATGCTAAGGCATATGAATTATGGCACAATGGGGAAGTAGTTGTTAAAAGACATTTTCCTAGAGGAACAATGCCTCAATCACCTGGAGAAGGATATGGTTTTGAAGTTACTTGTGCAGGATTCGCAGATGCAATGGCTACAACTCTCGCGGGATTTCTTCAAGACAACCCTCGCGAAAACGATCCGCCATACGATTATGGGGTAGGAATAGTCAGGCACAATGGAGTCTACATTCCAAATATGCATATTTTTAGATGTCCAAAGGGGGCAGACCCAATCCATTCTGGAATTACAGATGCATATATATTAGAGGGAACAGCAAAAGATATAAAACAATTTATGGCACAGGCACATTCTGGAAAAGTAGAATTGCTTTTACACGAAGGAGCTCATCCTCATAGAGGAGATCTTCCACATTTTGTTCACTGGCTTGAAAGCGTTAAAGCAATACCTGCCTTTAAATAAAATCATTTTTAAAATAATGGATTACAAATCAAGAGTTACAAGATTAGAAGAAGCTTTTCATGATTTTGAAAAGCAGACTGAAGCGATAGCCAAAAGTTATCACATTCCTAATTGGCAAACCGGAGTGAGAAGTTTCCACGATATAGCCGGAACTCCTCTTTTCTCACTTTCCTCAGCGCTATTATCCTTGAGAAATGGAAGTTCAACTCATGATAAAGGATTGCTAGAAAGCGCAGAAAAAAGAGTCAATACTCTAGCAACTTATTTAGGTTTAATGAACCAATATCCAGTTTATGGGGCTCTTGAAATAGCAGACATTCAGGACAAAACTCTTCTTGGTGCATTCACAGATTTAAGAGAATTAAGAACGAAATCTAAAAGACTTGATGTTCCTGGATATGTTCAAGGAAGCAAATTGAGACTAACAAGCACCCACCAAGATATTGGAAGAATGTGTCAACCAGAGTTTCAAGACTATCAAACTTTATTCTCTGCTGGAGACATGATAACTGATTATATGTTTGATGTTCTTACTCTTTCCCAGCAAAGAGGAATTACTTCTTGGCATGCTTTTCTTCACGTCAAAGCGAACAAAATTTTTGAAAAATCTTTTCCAGTTTCTGATAAGAAATAATAAATGACCCCGAAGGCTGAAAGAATTTCGTAACCTCAATTCTTAGTGCCTTCGGTTCAATAATTTTATTATGGCCCTGAAAGGCACTGGACAATACTGTTACACTTATCCCTTAATTAGAAAGAAGCCATTTCCAGACGGGAATAACTTTTATTTTCATACCTTTTTCCTTTATCTCTTCTTCTTGATCGTAAGTTAGTATAATACCTTCCTTCAATTTAAACTTTTTCATTGCTCCCAATAATCCATTTATTTCTCTCTCCTTATTGTTATCGTTGAAATCATAGCAAACTTGAATTGCATCTATAATCTTTATCCCCTTTCTTAATACAAAATCACATTCATTTTTATCGGCATAGTAATATATGTCTTCCTTCCTTCTTTTCAATTCTACAAAAACCATATTCTCTAGAAGTCTGCCTATATCTTTAGACATTCTAAATCCTAGATACATAGCGATACCATTGTCTATAATATAAACTTTTTTATTTGAATGAATTTGTTTTTTGAGAGAATAATCGAATCTAGGCACAAGAAAGACTAAAAAGCTGTTTTCAAGATAATCAAAATAATCCTTAACTGTAGTTGAGCTTCCTAGATTAAGATTTTTCTTTATAGAATTAAAACTTATTTCTTTTGAAATATTACTAACTGCCAAATAAACTAATTCCTTAAAAGTTTTTTCGCTAGAAAGATTGTACCTGACAATAATATCCCGATATAGAATATTCTCATACAATGATTTAAGATACTCCTTATTTCCTCCCCTTACGAATTCAGGTATTCCTCCATTGATTATATAATCATTAAAATATTTTTTTATGGATGCTCTTTGTGCAGTTAGATAAACCGATTTTTCGTCTAACTTAAAATTCTTATATTCTAAAAATTCTTTAAATGAGAAGGGATATAGGCTTATATCTAAATGCCTTCCAGTAAGATGTGTTCCAAGCTCTCGACTTAGCATAGAAGCATTTGAGCCAGTCACAAAAACCTTTTTTCTCTCATCGTGCAGTCTTCTCACAAATCTTTCCCATCCAACAATATTCTGTATCTCATCAAAATAATATACATTTTTCTCTCCAAAAAGTTCTATAAATAACTCTTCAAGAACCTGAAAGTCTTCAAGTTTAAAGTTGATCAATCGTTCATCATCAAAGTTTAGATAATGCCCCGGATACTTTCTTCTTATCTGACCAAGAAGAGTAGATTTTCCACATCTTCGTATACCTGAAATAACAATAACAAAGCTATTTTCCACATAGGAATCTATTTTTTCAAATGCTTCTCGTCTAATGAGGTTAATTTCCATCGTTTGTTGCTGTTTCTGTTGCGCTTCTTGTTCTAAAACAATCTCTTTAAGTTCTGTTCTATTCATATTTATTCATTGTCCTTCTTATTTATAAACCTTTCTATTGGTAATGGAGATGTAAGCCAATAACTTTCCATTAGCAATGGGAACATTTAAAGAGCACATTTCTAAAGTGATACAATTTATGTAACACTTTTAAGTTCAGTGTTATAATTATGTAAACAATCGTTTAACTTATTTAAACACCTCTGATTTACACATCCTCCCTTTAATTCTCTGTTCTTTCAACGCATTCATTACAAGCTTCATCCATTCTGGTCTCTCAATAACTATCCCAGCAAAGCAGAAAAATAAATTCCGATTCATTCTTGTTTAATTCTGACTCACTCTTGCCTTAATGCTTCTCGCTTCACTGCGAGCATTAATTCTGCGGTGAGCAGAATGGCCCCGAAGGCATATCGGATAAAATGTCTAATCCAAGGAGTGTAAACCTCAGGTATTTTTTATCTGACATCTCGAAGTGTAACTTATTTATAAATATTGTCGAGATAGGATCGATGGATTAAGATTTTGCATTCTTCCATAAAACTCCAAAATAATTTCTAAAAGAATTACTTAGCTCCCTACTTTTTGTTAATGTAGCCAATGTTGGTTCAGTCCACATAAAAATTACTACATACTCTCCAAAAATAGCCATGCTTGAAGGTTGTTTGAATTCAACAGGCAAAAATCTTATTTCATTAACAGATGAGATTATTGGTTTAGTACCTTTGACATATAGTAATTTTGCTTTAATTTTTCTCTTTTCTCTTTCTTTCATATAATGAATCATTTCCATGGGAAATCTTTTATTCCATTCCTCGGAAGCGCCTAAGCCATAAATTGTTTTGCCTTCTTTTAACATTTTTAATAATAATGACTTAAAACCTTCTTGACCTTCATAAACTTCAACAGATGGCTTTTCTTGCCTTTTCTTTAGTTTTATCTCAATTTCCTTCGTAACTTGTTTTGCAATTTCTTCTTTCTGACTGATAAAATCAGCTATCTTGCTACTATCCGATATCTTATAATATTTGACTTTGCCTTTAAGGGAGTAAGTTATTAGTCCTTTTTTAATAAGATTCTCAAGAGAGTCATAGATATTTGTTCTGTGTTCTTTTGTCAACTTTGCTATTTGTAAAGCTGTCGCTTCCTCAAAAGAAGTCAGCGCCACATAGGCGTCCGCTTCCCTTTCCGTCAATCCTAATTGCACTAATAGCTCTTTCATATTTGTGTATAAATACACAACTTAAGTTTATAAACTATTCTATTGATGGCTTTTCATGAAAAAAACAATAGACGATTATATACGAAGTGGAAGGATTCCATTAGATAGATTTTTTAGTTCAGAACCAAATGCTACTTATCAAATTGTTGGAGCTAGTTTACTCGAGAAAGGTCAATTAGTATTAGCTAGGGTTTGTACCAACTTTCAAAAAGGTAATGTTCCTAATGCTTCAGAATATTATGATAGAAAAGGAAAATTTTTGGAATTAGCTGATAAGAAACGAAACGGATGTTGGTATATTTCTGCTACTGTCACCTCTTGTAATAGATTTGATTATGAAGTAAATGCAGACAGTATTCCAGCCAATATAAGAAGAAGAGCTAGAAGATTTAAAAAAAGAGCTGAAAGATATATGGAACTAGCAAATAAACCAGAAGAACCAAATTTTACTTTTAAAGGTCCAGGCAGAGATTATTTCCATTTTGATGATGACGGCCTGCCTGCAATGGATTAAAATTTCTCCATTTCAAGCAACACTCCTCGAATTAGACAAAAAGTCGATATGGCCCCGAAGGGCACTGGACAATACCATCACACTCAGCTTTGAATTATGCTTCTTGCCTTATTTACAAAAGCGTGAGCATTTTTCATGCTTGCCTCGGCTATTGAATGGGTAATGCCTTTTGTAACGTTATACTGAGCAGTTTCCCTATTTTCTTTGCTTTTGGATAAGGCTTCAACATCATTTTTGTTTATTTGCTCACCCGCATTATTAAGAAACATAAGATATTCAGGTTCTATTAGTTTTTTATCCACAAAAAACTCCTTAATCGCCCAGATTGTAGAAGTATGAACATCACTTTTGTATCCTATTTTAGCCAATAAAGCCAAAGCAGCAGAATACATAGAGTAGTAGGCAGTAATTATAACCCATTCGTCATTTGAGTAATTATCGGCAAGCTTCAATGCTTTCTGAATTTCCTTATTTTTTCCCAATTCAGATATAATATTCATCAATTCAAGATTTTTATAAGCTCTGTCCAAGTATTTCTGAACTAGACTTTTTATTGTGTTGTCTTTTGTTAATCCTTTTGGAAAATTACCCTTTTTCATTTTAATATGCCTCCGAGTAGAATAACTCATGTCCTTTAAATATTATTCCATAATTAACAAGGTCGTTCCAAAACTCAGAATTATCATTTTTTATGAGGTAAAATTCTTTTTTCGGGATTACAAGAGGATGAATACTTAAATTATATCTTCTTTTAATTGAGGTTATTGCAGTTTCAACCTTATCTTTATCCTCACTCACACACAATAAGTCAATATCGCTTCCTTCTTTTTCTGTTCCCTTGGCATAACTTCCAAATATAGCACAGAAATCTAGCTCTTTCTCAGGTAATTCAGAGAGTCCGATAAATATGTCTTTCTTTTTAGTTGAAAATTCCTCTGCTCTTTTTGTAGCATATAAGTAATAGGCTATCTTTGATGAAATTCTCTTGAAATCAAAGGAATAAACTAATGTTTTTCCTATTTTTTCTTCAGTTACAGCCTTCTTTAAAGCAAGGCTTTTCAAATAAGAATTAGCCCGTTCATAAGAATATCCTGTTCTTTTCATTAATTCCTTTAAGGTTATGCCCTTTCCTTGAGGATAGAAACTTCTAAGAAAAACAAATTCTGCTTCCGTTATTTTATCTCCTTTGCTCATTTTATCTATTGATTTTTCAATAATATTATTGATTTTTCAATATTTAAACATTTCGTTTGTTTGGGGTTTTCTATTGCCAATAGAAACTATCTTCTATCCTGAATAGAAACCCTCAATAAACTAATTTTTACTTTATCTCTATCCGATTCTTTCATTTCTTTTCAGATTTATGCTCCATAAATCCCTCTTTTATCATGTACCTATGCGTGAAAAGGGATATATAAGGATTTAGAGTATGTATGCATGATAGGGGTGTAAAATGAGAGTCAAATACGTTAATATTTCTATAACTGAAGAACTTGCAAAATTAGTAGATGAACACATCAAAAAAACAAAAGAGGGTTATCGGTCGAGAGCAGAGTTTATGTCCGAGGCAATTCGTCTAAGACTTGGAATAGCAAAACTTCATTCTAAAAATTAATAATAATATTATTAATATTCTCTAAAACAGAAAAGTATATAAATAGTATACTTTTAGTATATTCATGGCTAACAAGAAAAAGAGCGAGGGTACAAATCTAGTAAAATTAGATTCTAAACTATATAATCAAATAAGAGAGTACGTCAAACTCAATAAATTAGAATATCCAAGTATAAAGAATTTCGTTGAAAATGCAGTTACAAGAGCTTTAGGTTTCAAGCAGTATGATATTGAAGGAATAGACTCTCAGAAATTAGCAAAGACTCCTTTATCAGAAGTCGTAGGTAAATCGTCAAGCAGATACGTTCCTTGTGCTTTGTGTAATAAATTATTTATCTCTCCTAAAGGAAGCAACATAAGAGTATGTCAGGAGTGCTCCTCAGAAATAATGCAAGTTGTAGATACAATAGTTCAAAAGAGAGAAAATAAAAGAAAGGAGAGAGAAGTAAAGGATAAATTAGAAAGTGATAAAGAAAAAGAATTCTTAGATGCGGCTTTTAGTACAAAGGTAGACAACCAATTAGACTACTTACCAAAGAAAAATGAACCTAAAAGAAACAAATCACATTAAGATTGTTAATGAAACTAACAAAAACTGGTTTATTCATCAACAAAGCATTCCTGAATTGAAAGAGTTCTATAAGATACCAAGTCAACGTTGGATTTCTCTTAATTTGAAGAAGAATAGAAAGAACCTAACTCTTAGAGTTGGTAATAACTTTATTGAATTAGCAGAAAATAAGAGTGGAATTAGACCTATTGAGAAGTTAAAGATAACAAAACGTAAACCAAAGCCAATTGTCTGTGTGTCCTGTAAACGTGTGCTCTGGAGTGATGTATATCGTGAATTTCCACATAAAAAATCGTATATGTTAAGTCCTAAAGATAAAGTTGTCTGCTCAAACTGTTGCGATATTTATAATCCTAAAAAAGGTGAAAGAGTCACTATCTTTGACTTGGTTTTCAATCAATTCTTCACAGTATCATGATATGGCCCCGAAGGGCACTGGACAATACCGTTACACTTAGCCTTTAATCACAATTTTAAGAACTACTCTTTTACCGACGTTATAACAAAATAACGCAAGTTAATAAAACTTTCTGTTAAGTTTTATAAAGTCCAATAATTTAGAAAAGGCATGACAGAACTGATTACAGATAAAAAAGAGATAGATAAAATAATAGAAGAAAAGATTAAAGGAAAGAAGTTAATCTTTACAAGATATTATGACTTGAGCATTGCAGAGAAAGGTATTGAGCATGAAAAAGTTCTCGAAATTTTCCCTCAATTTGATAAAGTATATGAAATAGAAAAAGATATAATGAAAAAGGGCGATATTGGCTTTGAGTTGTTTTACAGGTTAAGCAATAATACTTATTTCTCTATCGCAACAATCCCTCAAGATAAAAATGTGTTAATTATCCATGCAGTAGAATACAAGAGAAGTTTAGAGAGAAGGTTCAAAAGAGCTTAATTTCCAACAACTTGAACAGGCTTCGTTATAATGTTATAAGGTATTCTTTCAACCTTTTGCCCTGCTTGTAAAACAAAATAAATCAAATAACCATCTCTTTGCTGTTGCACAATTATCTCTGCATTAGTTAAATTATTAAGTATTTGAGAGTTAACTCCTATTGATTCTAGGTATTCTGAAACATGAATTATCTCTATATTTGCTACTCTTCCATTTGAGGTGAAGTCTAAAATAAGGTTTAAAACCCTTATACTGCCATAGATAACCTCATCTTTCTTCTTGGAGGCAATCATTAATCTATCTGACATTTCATCATACGCAAACCTGAACTCTTTACCTTTTGTCATAACTAACTTAGTTATCCTTATTTTATAAGCCTTGTGATTGTAAATTCTGCTGATTATGCCTTTCTTGTTCTTCTAACGCTTTCAGCATTATTCTCATCCATTCTGGCCCCTCAATAACTATCTCCGTTTGAATTTCCTGCTTTATTACCTTGATGTTTTCTTCGTTTTCCATTATTTTTAGGGGTAAAATTTATTTATAAATTGACTAGTGAGAAAAATTCTAAATTTTTTACCAATTAAATTCTTTATTTTTTCTAAATTTTTTGTATGTTTTTCCATATTCTTTCCTGTTTTTAGGGATCAAAAAGACGATGTGGTTTTCGTCTTTTGGATGTTCAAGAAACTACGTTTCTTGACATAATAAACCACGAGGGTACAAAAAAGATGTCTAAAAAGATGTTTTTTTAAACGTTTTTAAAAACGTTTTTTCCGTTCTATTTTTGTTACTATTGTATAGACACAACAAAATAGAAAGGTTTGAATATGGGCATTTTGTAGAAAAAACATGAAACTAAACAGATATGGAGTGATACAATCAAATCCAAGCAGACCACATGTAGATGTAATCGGCGTTCCAAATGGTGATAATGATATAATTGCGGCCGTTTTTGGACCAAGTACCTATTCAAATAATCAGGCATCAATGAGAAAAGAATATACTCATACTTCAGACGTTCTTTCAATCCCTGTTCTAACTTTTAAACCAAGAACAACCGCAGAATCGCTTCGGATAGCTGCCCATGACTTTAAGAATTTTGCTAAACCTCAAATTTTTGATCCAAGATGGTTACAGGCAGGCTACATTATAAGAGATTCTGAAGGAGTCTGGTTTAACCCATTAAACGCAGATAGAGCACCAGTTGATGATATGAATACACTTAAATCATTAAGAGATAAGGCTGACAAGATTAGAGCAAAAAGCGGAAATGTTTATATTGGTCAGAATGGATTCGGTTTCGCTGAATATGGTTCATTTACTCAAGGTGTTCAAGACAAAAATACTTTTGTGAAAGAAGGTCTTGCTTTGGGTTTGGAAAACACAAAAGGACCAGTAGCAAAAAACTTGAATGAAATAGCTGATGAAAAAAATTATCCAAAAGGAATTGACGTTTTTGGTTTCGCACCTTCAAAAGAGCCAATAAGACGGGTTGTCAGCTTGTACTCCAACAGGGCCATCCTCGGCGACAGGTTGTTTGTCTATGGCGACTACTGGGATGACGACGACGGCGGCTGTGCTTTTGGGGGAATTTCTAGTGCCGAAGGCACCGCACAAAAAAAGTAAGCAAGATTTATTAACTATAAATTTCCTTTTTTCAAGTCTTAGTAGGTTTTACACTTGCTAGGGCCCCACGCCAACTAATAGTACTCTTAAATGAGTCATAAAATACAATCACGACAACTAGTAAATAATGACTTACCAAATGGAAGGAATTGAAACTTCGAAAACTTAAGTTTTCGAGGCCTCAAGAACTTTGTTCTTGAAACTTGAAGTGGTGGTGAAACATTGATTAATTGGCTACATAGTCCGAGTTGTCAGCTTGAACTCCAACAGGAACATCAACGGCAACAGGTTGAATGTCAATGGCAACAACTGGAATGACAACAACAACGGCTATGCTTTTGAATGGCTCTAGCAACTAAGACACAATAATATGAAGACACACACTCGAATATACAAAGAAATAATCTCCTTTGAAAATCTTACTCTTGCGTGGAGAAACGCAAGAAAAGGAAAAACTGGGAAGGGATATGTTATTGAATTTGAGCAGAATTTATTTTACAATCTAATGGCTTTGCATTATGAACTTAAATATAGAACTTATCAGCCAAAGCCATTAGTTACTTTTATCTTAAGAGACCCTAAAACAAGAGTTATATCTAAGTCAGATTTCAGAGATAGAATTGTCCATCATGCGATTGTTAATATCTTGGAGCCGATTTTTGATAAAGGCTTTATTTATGATTCCTGTGCGAATAGAACAGAAAAGGGAAACTTATTTGCCCTTAAAAGATTCGATTATTTTAAGAGAAAAATCTCGAAAAATGGGCTAATTGTTAAAAATAAATTCAAAGATAATAATTATGTTTCAGGCTATTGCTTAAAGGCAGACATAAAGCATTATTTTCAGGAGGTTGATTGCGATATTTTAATCAAAATAATTAGCAGGAAAATAGAAGACTCAAAAGCCATAGAACTTATCCAAAAAATACTAAATAACAACGCAGGCTTTCGTGGGGGGGGGCGTAGCAAAAATAATGTTCAAGGTTATGTTCTTAAAGCAGACATAAAAAAGTATTTTGATAACGTCAATCATGCGATATTGATTAATATTATAAGCCATAAGGTAAATGATGATAAACTTATATGGCTAACTAAAAAGGTATTAGAAAATTTTATAGGCAAAAATGAAGGAACTGGAATGCCTCTCGGGAATTATACCTCACAGTTTTTCGCTAATGTTTACTTGAATGAATTAGATTATTTTGTAAAGCATGATTTAAGGGCGAAATATTACATACGATACGTTGATGATTTTATTATTTTGCATAAATCTCAGAAACAATTATTAGAATGGAAGGCTAAAATTGATAATTTTCTTGAAAATGAGCTTAAGATTAAACTTCATCCTCAAAAATCAAGAATTATTACTCTTAGAAGAGGTGTTGATTTCGTAGGATTTAGAAATTTCTATAAAAATAGATTATTGAGAAAGAGAAATGTTAAGAGTATGTTTAGGAAAATAAGAGCTTATAAAAATGGAAAAATGAGTTTTGAAAGAATGTTTGAAATTTACAAGGGTTGGGAAGCTTACGCAAAATGGTCTGATAGTTACAAATTAAGAAATAAGGCTAAAATGGAAATCATAGATATACTATGGAATAAATTATAGCTATATACAGAGGTATCTTTTTCATCATTTTTCTCTGAAATTATCCTCGACAAAGGCTTTACTCCACCCGATAAATCTGGGTGTTGGAGTTCAGCCAATTTTAAGCAGAATTTGCAGGTTTTTCTCCACCTCATTTCTTTACGGACTTAAATCCATTCAATAGGATATGGCCCCGAAGGCTGAAAGAATTTTCTGAAAATTCTTAGTGCCTCCAGTTCCATAACTTTGTTATGGCCCCGAAGGGATTTGAACCCTCGACACCTGGATTTCCTTAATAGTAGTTTCTCTACCTTAAAAGTCCAGTGCTCTGACCAGGCTGAGCTACGGAGCCATGATTAACTCAATTTTAGATGATTTAAAAAGATTGCTGAAAGCAATCTTTAATCCTCGTTTAGCAAACACCAAGAACTTTACGTTCTTGGGTGCTATCAAGAGAAGTATTCTCTTGAAGACTTCGGATAAAAAGGTTGTCTTTAATCATTGTTTAACAAATACCAATAAATTTATGTTCTAAGGCACTTTCAAGAATACTTTCTTTAAATAAAATCTATTCATTATCCAGCAATTTTCTCGAGGGCACTTTCAAGTTCTTTAATGGAAGCTTCTTTCCTTCCTTTAAACCCTTCTAACAATTTCTCAGCAGTATCAATCCCATATCTACTCATTACATGTACAGCATAACTATTTACACTAACTTCATCCATAAAAAACCCACAAACTATTCATATAAATACTTTTCCAAAGTTAAAAACTCTCTTTAGTCATTAATGTTATCTCGTCTTTTGGGATAGCTCCAGAATATCTATTAACTTGTTCTCCTTCATTTATAAAAAGTAAAGTAGGTATGGACATAACCTCAAATCTTCCAGCCAAATCTGGCTGAGCGTCGACATCAACTTTTCCAAAATTAACTTTTCCCTTTAATTCTTTTGCAGCCGCTTCAAACTGTGGGGCCATCATTTTGCATGGTCCACACCATTCAGCCCAAAAATCAATAACCCATTTACCCTTACTGATTGCAGAATCAAAGTTATCTATTGTTAATGTTTCTGTATTTTCGCTCATCCAAGGAAATAAAAAAATTGCTTAATAAATCTTTTGGAAACGCCGTTAACAACTTTCTAAACCTTACTTAACCTTGAAAATATATCCCCCATATTAACACTAGTGTGTATATTCCCAAAACATTTATATATATAAATAAGTCTGAATATATCACCAATGAAGAGAAGAATAATCAAGCAGGGACACAACACGCTTACAATTACCCTGCCGAGCAAATGGGCTCAAAGGTTCAATCTACGTTCTGGTGATGAGGTTGATGTTTCTGACAGAGATAATGGATTATATATCTCGACTGAAAAGCACGACGACACATTAAAAGCAGTCATAGACATCAAGGGATTAGACGTTCCAACAATATGGAAATATCTCATGGCAGTTTACAGAGAAGGTTATGACGAGGTAAAGATTATTTATGACCCTAAAGAAAATTATGGCCCAGCACTAAAATTCTTCAGCGTTTATATTAAAAATATAAAACAAGGAACAAAACCGACAAAATACTCCGCATTGGAAACAATAAGACAGATGACTGCCAGATTTATCGGTTATGAGGTAATAGAGCATCACGACGATTATTGTATAATAAAAGATATGGGCGAATCAACAAGCAAGGAATTTGAGACTTCTATGAGAAGAATTTTTCTTCTTATTCAGCAAATGGCAGAAGAAATGCTTGAAACAATCAAGACGAATAATTTAGTTTATGCAAATAATATTCATGACGCAGATATTAATGTTGATAAATTCCACGATTACTGCATAAGGGTTTTGAATAAAACCGGTTTTAAAGAAGTAAGAAAAGCGCATATTTATTTTTCCACCCTTTATCTTTTAGAAATGTTAGGAGATGAATTCAAAAGTATAGCATTTCATATCATGGAAGACATGCAAAAAACCAATTTAAAGAATATTTTACCTTTAGCAGAATTAATTATGGACAGAATAAATAAATTCTACGATTTCTTTTATAAATTTGATAGGAACAAACTTAAAGATATGTCTCAGAATGAAATTGAAGTGAGATTTTTCATGCCAAATCTAAGAAAGAAATTAGGAAAGAATTGGATAACCCCAAACGAAGTAGAATTAATGAGCCACTTCAGAAGAATTTCCCGTTATCTAAACGCCCTTTTGGAACTTAGAATAGAGATGGAATTTTAGTGCAAATATATTTAAATCATATCATAATTTAAGTGGAACATGGCAGAACAATATCGGGGAGTAAAGTTTGTAACCGAAATGGTTGGAATGAAAGTCCCATCTGATAAAAGAATTGATAGGTTAATTTATTGGTGCGGGATTTTTGATAAAAAAGGATTGGCTCCACCTTACGATGGCGGTTCTTATGGTAATCTTAGCTTTAGATTAAAACCCGGAAGGGGAAACTTTGTGATAACTGCTGCTCAAAGCGGATTAGCTGATTCAACAAGTTTAGACAGATTTGTTGAAGTTAATGAAGTAGATTTTGACAGAGGAGTTGTCAAAGCCTCCGGGGCGAGAAATCCTTCTTCAGAATCGATGGTTCATGCGGCAATATATAATCATAGACCGGAAGTAAATGCAATTTTCCACGGACACTGTAAGGCTATTTCAGAAAATGCAGAAAGATTAGGAATTCCAATAACAAAACAAGAAGCCCCATATGGAACTCTTGCTTTAGTTGATAGAGTACTTGAGATTATTAATACACCAAATACTGATGGGATGATGGAAATGAGAAATCACGGGTTTATATCTTTAAGTATAAATCTGGATGACGCCGGGAAAAGAGTTCTGAGAACTTTAAATCAGTGCTAACAATTATAAACTATACTAAGTTTATTCAATCATGGAAGATTTTTGTCTACCCGACTACGATGGCGGAAGTATAGTTAATTTAATGAGTTCTATCTCCAATCACTTTAACACCTCTTCTATTTATCCACAACTAACAATTCTACCCTCTAGCGAGATAAAATCGAAAAATGTTATCTTGTTAATTATAGATGGTTTAGGTTACGAATATTTAACAAAAAACCACTCGGAATCTTTGTTAAAAGCACATCTGAGGGGAGCAATTACCTCTGTTTTTCCCCCAACAACTGCCTCTGCAGTTACTACTTTCTTTACAGGTGTTGCCCCACAACAGCATGCAGTCACTGGCTGGTATATAAGCCTTAAAGAATTAGGAACAATTGTCAGAATTCTCCCATTTACTCCAAGACACAGCAAAGAGAAATTTAGTAACAACAAAGTTAATATAAAAAGTTTAATAGATTCCGAACCTCTTTCATCTAGGTTAAAAGCAAAATGTTTTGTTGTACAATCCAAAGATGTCTCAACTTCAGATTATTCTTTAGCAATGTCAAATAAAGCGAAAATATTGGATTATAAAGATTTGGACGGAATGTTCAAAAAGATAAAAGCTGCAATAAAATCTAAGGGAAAGAGAAAATACATTTATTCATATTGGCCACAACTAGACCATATAGCTCATAAAAAAGGAATTAGTTCAAGGAATGCAGCAATTCATTTAAAACAAATAGACAAGAAATTAGCAAAATTTATCAGAAGTATTAGGGGCACAAATACAACTTTAATAATAACTGCAGATCATGGACACATAGTTTCTCTTCCAGAACATAATATCCATCTTAAAAAATATCCCCTAATAAAAGAATGTTTGTCTCAACCATTATCTGGAGAAAAAAGGGCTTCCTATTGTTATGTTCACCCTTCAAAAGTAAAACAATTTGAAGAAAACTTCCAAAAAGATTTAAGTCCATATGCTTATCTATATAAGAGTGAAGAGTTAATATCTAAAAATCTTTTTGGCCTTTTTAATCAAAATCCTAAACTTTTTGATAGAGTTGGAGATTACATAATTTTATCAAAAGGAAATTATAATATTCAAGACCCTATTCTCACAGAAGAAAATAAAGACTTAGACATTGGGCATCATGCAGGAATAACCAAGGAAGAGATGCTTGTTCCTCTAGTTGTAATAAATTGTTAATGGTGTTTGCCATGTTTTCTAATTCTTTTAGCTCGGTCACTCGTTTTCTCTTCCCTATATCTCTGGCGTACATCCCTCTTTAGTGCTCTGCTTAACGAAGACCTAACACCCTCGCTTTCAGCATAAATACCTTTTGAAACTTCATCGAGTCCGAACTGAGCAGCGATTCTTTGTGCAAATCCATACATCCTATCTGCGTGTTGTAAAGACGCCCTTCTTTGTTCAATCCCCCCATCTAAAGCCATACCTAACTGAGCCCATAATCTTGCTGCCTGAACCGCATCATGTAATCCCGCTTGAGGATTTCCCAGTCTAGACTCTGGGCTATAGTTATCTTTTGCAGAGTCTGACACGGCCCTAGCAGCTCCAATCGAAACGCACCTAAACCCGGGATGTTCCTTAGCAAGAAAATCGGACACTGGCGGAAGCCTAGCAAGCCAGCCAGATTCAAAATAGACTTTGACGCTTGCTGCAAGATTATACTTTGGTGTTTTATTCATCAAATATTCTTATTATGATTATTTATAAGTCTTTTCATAAAAATTCACTACTTTTTTTAATTACACTAAGACAGATAACCATTAATATTCCAAATCCCAGATTTATTCATGAATAAATCAATGCTTCTTGCTACATTGAAAAATAAAGGAATACCTGATGAGATAATCGCAGCATTTGAAAAAGTAAAAAGAGAGAACTTTATTCATGAAAGGTATATTGCATATGCATACGAAGATTTGCCGATTCCTCTATCCGAGGGCTCAAGCTTACCTCAACCATCTGCCGTAGCATTTATGCTCTCTTTATTAGAGCCCAAGCAAAACCAGAAAATCTTAGAAATAGGTTCAGGTTCAGGCTATGTTCTTTCTCTTTTGTCAGAAATAATCAAAAATGGAAAGATTATAGGATTAGAAATAAACCAGAATCTGGCTATAAAATCAAGAAGAGCATTAGAAAACAATTCAAACGTAGAAATTATAAATCGTTCAGGCTCATTTGGTCTTCAAGAACAAGCCCCATTTGATAGAATTATTCTCTCCGCATCATGTAAAGATGAATATATTCCAACAAGACTGTTAGACCAACTAAAAGAGCAAGGCATTTTAGTTGCTCCGGTAAAACAATCCCTAATAAGATATAAAAAAATTAATGGGCAAATAGAAAAAGAGGAATTTCCAGGATTTGCATTCGTAAATCTTATTGAATAACGCCCCTTCTAACTATCTCCGCAGTTGGGAAATAACTCTCAAAGTCTGCTCTCTCAAATCTACTTGGGAAAAGGGCATAGTCTGCTCTAAACAGCCTTCCATTTCCCCTTTCATTATAAGTTAAATTTACACTTAGCGGAGGAACTCTTTGTCCTGTGCCCATATCCAATTCCTCATGCAACTCTATCCTTGCTTCTTCTACCCAGCCCTTTGCTCTATCTTCAACAGGTCTTCTCTCAATCTCAACTACCCCAATTTGATGTGGACCCACTCCGCTCATATAAGCAGCGTTCAACTGAATCATTCTGTTTATATCATAATTTCCAGCAACAATTCCTTTAGCATCTTCTTTACTCGGTAAATCATCCCTTTTAATCCAAAGATAAAACTTATCTCTCCAATTCAAATCTTTTTTTGGAGTTGACAAAACCCTTTTTGCCTTGTCATAAAAAGCATTCGGAACAAATCCTCCAAGACGAATATCACTAATCTGAGTTGAGTTTCGGAATCCAAGTCTCCTTACACATTTCTCAATCCCATCAACATTGATAACCTTCATCAACTCTCTTTCACCCATCGCACGACTAAATAATCCGTATTTAAAAATATATTTGCAAAAAATAATCTATTTTAGATAAATCTATTCTCCGCATCCCTGTCTTGTTGTTTGCTTGCACGAAGTGCAGAATATTGCGCAGCTTCCAAGTCTTTTTGCAGGCCCACCACAATGCGGACATGTAAGTCCTTCATGAGACTTTCCAGCAGCTTCTCTTTCATCTCTATCTTCCTCTTTTCCAAAATCTTTTATTGAAAGTTGTTTCTCTTCCTCAACTTCTAATGACTTAATCTCAACTTCAATCTTTGCTGCACTTTCCCCAAAATGATTCATCATAAACTGCGCTACATAATCAACAATTGAACTGGCAGTCCTAATTGGTTTAAGCTTCTCATCCAAATCTCCTCCTCCAACATTCTTGACAAACCCAGAAGGTTCAAATTTCTGGTATCTAAATTTACCAAATAAATCCGTAACAGTTGCTCCATACTGTAAATTCAGCGAAACAGAGGTTGCCCATGCATCCATCAGTCCCCTTATAGTCGAGCCTTCCTTATGCATTGTAACAAAAACCTCTCCAGGTTTACCATCATCGTATAATCCGACAGTTATGTATCCCTCATGTCCCGCAATCTCAAATTTATGAGTCATACTTCTTCTAGTTTGAGGCATTTTTCTTCTCCCCGCCTTTTCGATAACTATTAACTTAGGTTCTTCCTTAATTTCTTTCTTAACAACCTCTCCTTCTGTTTTCTTAGTGTTCAATGGCTGACTTCTCTTGCTATTCTCTCTGTATATTGCAACAGCTTTCAATCCTTTCTCCCAAGAATGCATGTAAGCATCAGCTATATCTTCTATTTTGCTTTGCTCAGGCATATTAACTGTCTTACTTATCGCACCAGATAAGAATGGCTGTGTCTCCGCCATCATATCAATGTGTCCTTTATATCCTATGCTTCTCTTTCCCTTAGCAGGTTTAAATGCACAGTCAAAAACAGGAAGATGTTCTTCTTTCAAGTGTGGAGCACCTTCAATCATATCGTTTTTATCAACATACTCAACTATCTCCCTTGTTTGTATTTCATTATACCCTAACGTTCTTAACGCTAATGGTACAGCCCTATTTACAATCTTAAGCATTCCTCCTCCAGATAGCACTTTATATTTAACCAAGGCAATGTCAGGTTCAATACCTGTTGTATCGCAATCCATCAAAAACGCAATCGTACCTGTTGGAGCTAATACCGTTACTTGTGAATTTCTATAACCATATTTTTCCCCAAGCTCAATTGCTTCACTCCAGCAATCCCAGGCATCATTAACTAAATATCTTAAGTGTTCTGGGATTTTCTCAACATTAATCTTTTTTACATTCTCCCTATGTAATCTCATAACATCCATCATAGGTTCCTTATTTTCTTTATATCTTGGGAATGGACCCACCAATGAAGCCAACTGTGCCGAAATTTTGTAAGACTCGCCACCCATTATCGCAGTTATTGCTGCAGCAACCGCTCTTCCAGAATCTGAATCGTAAGGTAATCCAAGACTCATTAATAACGCACCAAGATTTGCATATCCTAATCCAAGAGGTCTAAAGTCGTGAGAGTTTTTAGCAATCTTCTCTGTAGGATAAGAACTTCCGTCAACAGCCAATTCCTGAGCAACGATAAAATATTTTATAATTTTCTTATACTTTTCAACATCGAATTTTCCATTTTCCTGGAGTTTAATTAAATTAATAGATGCAAGGTTACATGCGCTATCATCCAAGAACATATACTCGCTGCAAGGGTTACTTGCATTTATTCTTCCTGAATTCTTGCATGTATGATATCTATTTATTATCGTGTCAAACTGCATTCCTGGATCCCCACAAATCCATGTACCCTCTGCAATCTTCTTAAGCATCTCTTTTGCTTTGAATGTTCCAATAATAGAACCATCTTTAACGGCCTTAGTATTCCAATCGGCATCTTTTTTTGCAGCTTC
>Ga0172368_10001686_pt1 | contig 29636 bp, 25 predicted proteins | sample Lak11m_FD_114540 | JGI IMG/M metagenome (GOLD analysis project Ga0172368, IMG submission 114540) | Freshwater microbial communities from Kabuno Bay, South-Kivu, Congo - kab_022012_11m | ecosystem: Environmental > Aquatic > Freshwater > Lake | place: Democratic Republic of the Congo: South-Kivu...
ATCAAAAAATATATCCAAAACCAAGAACACCGAAAAGTAGATATGCAAAACCTCAAAATGTTCTAGCCGTCGTTAGACGGCAAGATAAAAACCACCAGCGTATTAGCTGGTGGTTGGTTATTAGATTTTTAAATCCGGATATTTTATAGTTCCATCCTATAAAGTTTTCCGTCTACCCTGTTAACAAAAAACAAAAAACTTTCATCGGAATTAAGGAAGAGGTTAGTAGCATCAAATTTATTATTGATGGCATCAAGCTCTATGAGTCTGGTTGTTTCGCCAGTGGCAGTGTTTATTTTTGAAAAAGTATCAGCAGTGGTAAACTTATTGTTAAAATAATCATTGGGTAAAACTGCGCCATCCGGGATAGATCCCGGCAGGGCATAGTAAACAGTTTTGTTGTCCTTGGACCAGACGCACTTGGAAACGAAGGTTGGGAATAAAGGCGCATATTCGCCGCCATTACTATTGGCCATGGCCAACTGGATTTTGGAGCCTCCTCTTTCGATCAGGTTGCTGACTAAAAATTTATCGCCGTTGGGGCTCCATAAATAATCGGCGCCAAACTTGCCATTCAATAAGGTCTTGGTTTCGCCGCCGATAATCGGAACGGTTTGAAAGGCGGTTTCCGTAAAAGCATCAGGCTTATTCCAGAAAGACATGATGCCGGTCTTTGGAATAGCCGCCAAATAAACGTTTTTTTTGTCGGTTTCGCCGATTTCTTTCCAGTTCTCTCCATTGGCATCAGCCATATTTAAAGTGCTTTTTTGTGATTTAGGGTCATTGTAATGATAAAATATTTTCGAATCGCTTTGCCAGACGGCGGCATCAATATTTTCATTCAGGGAGGAACCCTTGTCTTCGGCATAATTATAATAAACATAATGGTTTTTGCCATTGCTAAAAAAAGTAGCCAAGACCTTAGTGGTATCCGGCGACCAGAGAACATCTATCAATCCCGGTAGTTCCCGGTTGGAAAGCACTCGTTGATTGTTACCATCATAATCAATGCGGTAGGATTTTCCGGTAACTTTCGAATAATATTTTATAACCCTATTCTCTTCGTCCAGCGTAGGAGAAATAACCGCTTCATCGGTAAGGGGTATTATCTTCGGATTTTCTTTGTCTTTGGCTACGGGTTTTTCTTCCGGCTTTTCGGTGGCGATCGGTGGCTGAGCGGCGGGAGAAGCCTTTTTAAACACAAAAGCATAAACTCCCCAAAAGAGGAGTGTTATGACCAGCGCAGCGGTAGAAGCGATAAAGAGTTTTTTGGAAATATACATAAATTATTTTGGGAAAGGATTGCCGTTTGGACAAAAACTAAGGCCATAATCGCTTCCGCTGGCCAACTGGTTCACTGAATATGGAACAGTCAAAGAAACAGTAAGCTGGCAGGCCTGGCTCTGGCTTATTCCAAGGGTTTGGAGAAAAGCAAACTCAGCTTTTTTTCTGGCACTTTCAATGTCGGGACTTTTAATAGAAATTAAAAAACTTTTATTATTGTTGATATCAAAAAATACAATATCATAATCGGGAGTACTCTTAGCCAATGTGTCTGTTGGCGATAACTTTTCGGCAGAAGGGTTTTTTTGAACGTCATTGATAGGAAAGGATCCCTTGGCGGTTTGAATATTAATTTTTTCCGCCTGAGGAGCAGATTTTTGAATTAAAAAAAGATAAAAAAGAACCCCAATAATTATTAATAAAACAAGTCCTAAAAGTAAGTATAATTTTTTTTTCATTTCCATAAAATAAATAATAAATTATAAACCGCAAACATTCTTAGTTGTCGTCCAGGGTCTCAGATTGGATCCATTGCCGGACAAGCTGCACGCGATAGTTATATTATCTGCTCCATTCTTAAGTTTTCCCAAACATTCATTATATTTATCCTGGTTTATTACCTTACAGTCCCATTTAGAGCAATAAGTAGTACCAGCGGAATTAGTCGTATGTTCCAGGCAGGTTCCTTGCGGGCCGCTGCCATTAGTAGTGAAAATATCCTTACCATTGCAACCAATTGAATCAGCGCTGGTTATCATATTGACCTGAAAAAGGCCAATAGAAAAATGATTTCCATCTGCGCAGGCATCTGTCCCGCTTATTAAGGCAGGGTTACCTCCCGATTCTTTGTTGCAAACCCGCGACATAGTTTCCGCATTGGATGCTAAGCAGGTATTTTGTAAATTTGACACAGCGCAATCTGTGGTTGTCATTGGTTCGCAATTACCTCCTCCTCCTCCTCCTCCTCCGCCGCCAGCTCCGTTACTACTGATATTTTTCAATCTATTTATTTTAACTAAATCAGGATTGATGACAAAAAGAATTACCCAAGCAGAAAGAGCCATGAGTAAACCAATAATGGCATCCTTAATAACATCTTTGGCCTTTTCCATCGCTGAATTATTTCCGGCCGAAACGGCATACATATAGCCGCCGATTATTATCATAAGCATTGCGGAAATGCCAACCATCCAAATAGCCACCTTATAAACCATTAAAATATAGTCGTAAAAATCAGTAGCTCCTGAGGTTGCTGACTCAAAGCCAGGCAAGGGCTCCATGGGTGTGTAATCGAAATCATTTTTGGTGGTTGCGGCATGTAGACAGATCGGAATTAAAAAGAGCATTACTAAGAACAATAAGTAGAATATTTTTTTGTTTTTAGTGTTTGTGTTTTTCATTTAATTGTGGGAAAAAAGCAAATAAAAGCCAAGCAGAAAATAAGATTAATATGGCTGTTAAAACTATTCTGAATAGAAAAATAAAGTGGCTGGGGATGGAAGCGAATATGGAAGCAAAGAATTTTTTAACATCAACTTTGGCGGTAGCCATTACTACGGGCTCGACCATCTTTATTTCAATTGTATCACTTATTTGTTTTTCGTAAAACTGATCTGGAGGGATGCCATTATTGGTATAGAGAAAGTTTTTTACTCCACTGGAAGGGGTATAAACCGATCCAATGCTTACGGTATATGTCTCATTTATGTTTTTATCAGCATTAAAGGAGATGGTCCTATTATTATTGCTGAAGGAAATACGCAAAGTGTCACAAGCACTGTTAGTTTCTGCGCATCTATCAGGATCTACCGTTTGGCCATCCACTTCCCAAACCAAGGGTCCTAAGGGCAACGTCTCCGGAGTTGTTTTTACAGTAAAGCTTAAGGGGGAGCCGTTAGTAGCTAAAAAATCAGTATCACTAAAATCATCCCAAAGATCAGCTCTTGATGGGTCGAAAGTGCTAGGTGGCAAATCCTTGTTTTTTAGCGGGTCGATGTAGGCTCCTAAAAGTTTCGCTTGGGCGCCACTGTCGGCCGTGGACACTAATTTTAAAGCTGGATCCACCACTTCAAAGTTCCTAACAATGCTAACACGATCCCCGTTGTTTTTGTCAGCAGTCAGAGCCACCACAAATTTTTTGCCAACCTCTTGCAGTATCGGTATATAAACCTTTCCGGTATTTTCCCCTAAGGTTGAAGTGCAATCTCCCGAGGCGCAATCACCGGAGATGGGGGGAATAGGCTTACCATCAATAGTCCAGGAGTAATTAGCTAAGGAATCATCAGTTATGCTTATGCCGATTAAATCATTTTTTAAAACTGGACAGGTTACGCCTTCCATAGCTTTTTGGCAGGCATTTTTTGCAGCTGTAATTTCCGCAGTGGTTGTAGCTGTTGAAATGTCGCAGTTTGTTTTAACGGAAACTTGGCTACAAATTTCAGTAGCGCCCAAGCGCAAAGAGGATCCGTCAGCAGTTTCCGCCGGGAAGATATGAAGCTTGTTACTATTGGAATAAATGGGGATAATTATGGTGGCCGTTCCTTGGTCGGTTGTGATCGCTTCCAATTCGGTTGTCTTGCCCGAATTGGCCGAAACAGTCAATCTGACCTTAATAAATTTGACGTTTTCATTTAAATTCAGTTTAAAACCGAAGGTTTTTAAGCCGATCGCCGACATTTGCTTGACGCCCAAAGACTCTTTGGTCACGGAACTCCAGGAGTTGTTATTCGATATGTTGCCGTCCATGTTGGAAAATACCTCCCAGGCATATTTCAATGTGTCCGTTCCCCGAGCATTAAGCACGGCAGAGTTAATTAAAATCTGATCGCCCATTTTATTGGTGCTTGGATCATTCATCGGAGTCTCGGGCAAATAAGACAAAGAAACATCCATTTGGGCTGATTGTCCGCCCTCGGTTGGATCAAGTAAATTAGCCTCCAAGCAACTGTTAATGTCCGCGGCAGTCATTTTTATGTAGGGAATTTTAACGCTGTAGCCCTTAACATAAACGGTTTTTTCTCCTTCATGGCCAAGGCTTAATGGATCACACATATTTTTTGGCAAAGCCCACATTATCATATTGGAGGAGTCTTCATATTTAGTGGGATTGAGTCCGACACCTTCAACTACGACGCCTACTTTGTCTCCGGGCGTATAGTCCCATTTAAAAGTCGATTGGCCCAGTCCAACGACACTTTCTTCGTCTTTCCGTCCATTGTCGGAAGTTGATGGATCGGCCGGATTAGTTTGGAAAAAATACTCCTTCATTCCGCCAAAGTGCCCGGTTGTCCCGACAGTATTTGGAAAAATTTCTTGGAATATATCAAGGTTGCCAAGGCCGAAAGAATCATGCGGAAGATGGAATCTGTCCAGAAGAGCATTGAGGATGGGATACGGCATTCTGGGAAAAAGATGCCGGCAACCGCTAGAATCATTGCCGAAACGATCAACCATTTCATAGTCAATGCCGCTGGTAAAATCGTGAATATAGCAGCGCGGTATTTGGCTGTAAAGATCTTTGAGCATATCAGAGATGGCGTTGTAAATTCCCCGTTCTATTCTCAAGGCGATATCTTTTAACATATCGGTAATGGCCTGAGCGTCTCCTGGATCTCCTGTCACCAAAAGATGAGCTACAATTGCAATAAGCTGTACCCACGGGAAGTCACTCATTTCCGAAGCAATTCCATCCAAAATTCTTTGGATTTCTACTCCGGTGAAAAAGTCTTGCAAGTAGGTGGCACAACCATTAACTACCCCAGTCACAGCGCCGTTGTTCTGGTCATTAGTAAAATCATGATTGGCTACGCAAGCCAGAAAGTTTACGACCGCATTGGCCTTATCAACTAAATCCTTTCCCAGGCTGCTAATCCGGCTTTGATCATTGCCTCCAAAAGAGGACATATAGCCATCCTTATCAGGATCCTCCGCGGTCAGGTAATCTCTTTCCGGTACCTTTTTATAATCAAAACCATTGCCGGCAATCATTCTGGCAGCAGTAACTTTCCAGTCATTTTCATTAACTAATCCGTTCCCATCGGCATCGCACTTTTCAAGATCGGTAGAGCCGCTGTGGCAACCATCAAGCTTCAGATACCAAGTATAATAAAGCTGGTCGGTGGTAGAATTTCCAAAATACATCGGGGTGGCAGAAACGGTTACTTTCTGAGCCAACTTAGGATTAGCCGGATCAAAATGCATAGTCACTTGAGGAGCCATGCTCTTATTTTGGGCGACATTAAAATACTCGGCGCTATTCTGGATGCTTTCTTTGTTGATATGATAGCGATCCTCCATTTTAGAGGCCACTTCGCTGGGAGAGGGATAGCCAAAAGCCAGAACGGAAGGAACCAACATAATAAATACTTCAAAAAGAGATATCCCAAAAAGCAGGGCTTTTCTTTTTAATTTAAATTTAATTTTCATATTTAAAAATTATTTTTTATTTGGCTAGCTTAATGACTATGGCATCAGTGATTATGATAAAAATCAAGCTGTAAGCGAATGAATAAATTAATGATCGGCTTTCCCAGGCAATCCAACCGGAGAAAAAGGCTGTTAGGATGTAAAGGGTGTTGTCCCAGATAATGTATCCGACAAAATAGGAAAAAACTAAAAACAATAAAAATTGGATCAAAGGAGCCAGATAATCGATTTTTTCGATAAAGCTGAACATAACAAAGCCGCGGAAAAAAAGTTCGTAAAAAATCAAATAGGAACTGACCAGCAATAATTCATAGAGGGCAAAATAAATAAATTTAACGGAAAATTTTACCGGTAAAGTATAGTTTTTTGAAAAATTCGTATAATGAAACATCAGGTAGATGATTAAAAATGAAAAAATCAGAGAAACACCGGCGAAGATCAGGCCCTTTTTCCAATTTCCTTCCTGGATACCGAAATCTGCAAACTCTTTTTTTAAAATCAATTTTATGTATAAAGCCGGAATTATTACAAAGAAAGACATCAGAACGCTGATTTGCTCGAAGAGATCTTTAGTGGGAAACATTTTGAGCAGAAATAAGCAGATTATGATTGCTAAACAAGTAACAACCGATTCTCTGATTTGGGATAATGTATTTTTTTTTCTTTTTAAATTCATCCTGTTGTTTAGCGAATTTAATTCCATTAAACTACGCGGCTGCTGCATGATCAGGATTAGCAGCTGTTTCTTCGTTAGCTCTTGCTTCTCGAGCGGCTCTTAGTCGCTCTTCTCTTTTTTCATCGGCGGCTCTTTGTCTTTCTTCCTCTCTTTTTTCATCGGCGGCTCTCTGGGCTTCAGCCGCGGTTTTTTCTTGTTCTGCCGCTTGCTCTTGGTTTGATTCAGTTGCGTCTGCTTCACCAGACCATTCATAATCAACCGACTTTCTGTCCACCAAAACCATCCAATAAATGATAATAACCATCAAAGTTTCCATGGGTAAAAAACTGGGTCCGAAGAAAAATTCAACTAGAGTACTGCAAGCAATAAGCACGTACCGACGGATTAGTTTGGCGGTCTTTCTTTTCCCTCCCGCGCCTAAAAAAGTCATAAATAGGATAATCAAAAGTGATATGCAGGGAGTAAGAACAAAATTAACAAGAATGATTATCCCGATGGCTGGAGAAGCCCCGATGACCACGAAATCTAAAATGTCTTTTAGCATCGCTAGCGCGAAAGGAATAGCAAAAAGAATATCCGTCAATCTGATTTGAGTTATCAGAGAAACCATTCCCATTGGCGTAGCGGTTTTTAAATAATTTCTGGCTTTCTGATTGGCCTTGCTCCGCTTCCGGGCTTGTCTTAAATTTTCCTTGTTGGCTTCCTCGCTCATAATCTATTTTACGCATTAGCTTCTGCTTCATTAAAATCCTTTTTAGCTTGCTCGATTTCCAACAGTTGAGCCGGATCAGTGGTGATTATCTGATCTTCCGAATAGGAAGCGATAACCTTAATGGCTACATGTTTGGTGCCGGCGAAAAAAATTCCTTCCCCCACGTTGCTTTCCAGAAGTAAAAATTTTTCCTGGTCAGTCAGATAAAATGTTTCAGCAATGACGTCAATGGCAGCCGGCGATTGCTTGAGAAGGATTTGGATGGATGAATTGGTAACAATCGGTTTGCCATATCTTGAGGCCAAAAAGTCGTTAATATCCTGAGTAATGGTAGTGAGACCGGTATAGTATTTTCGGCAGCGCTTGGCAATGCCAAACATAAAGGAAGCCGCATCGTCGTACTTCATCATCACCCAGGCTTCATCAACCAGGACCAGTCTTTTTTTAAGGACCGTCCGCATTTCATTCCAAATAAAATGCATAATTACGTACATCGCGACCGGACGCATCTCTTCTTCCATATCCCGGATATTAAAAACCACTAAAGTGTTATCCACGCGGACATTGGTCGGATTATTGAGAAATCCGGAAAAAATACCTTCGGTATATTTTTCCAGCCTGATAGCCAAATCTTCACCGCCTTCCATATTTCGGAGCACCTGATAGAGGTCAGACATGGTCGGGAACGATTCCGCGTTAAGGGTATTGAAATTAACCTGGGGGGTAATGTCGCGGATGGCGTAAGTTTCATGGACAGCCCGGTCCAAAATCGAATCTTCTTCCGGAGTGATATTGCCGAGCATTATATGGAGCAAGCCGATTAGATTAGCGATGTTGTTCCTTAAAATGTCCGCTGGATCTTCTCCCTCAACCGCCTTGGGCAAGTCAAAAGGATTGATGTGGTTCTGGGAATTAAGAGATATTTTTATAAAAGTTCCACTGACCGTATCGCAGAGATGCTTGTATTCGTTTTCCGGATCGATAATGACCACATCCGTTCCGATCATCAGAGATCTCAAAACTTCCAATTTTATAGTATAACTTTTGCCGGCTCCGGATTTGGCAAAAACCACCATATTGGCATTTTCCATTTTGAAGCGGTCGAAAATGATCAAACTGTTGTTGTGTCGGTTGATTCCGTATAAAATTCCTTCATCATTGGAAAGGGTTGAGGAAACAAAAGGAAAGGTAGTGGAAAGCGGAGCGCTGTTCATACTGGTGCCAACATCCAATTCGTCGTTGGCTAAAGGCAGGGTTGAATTAAATCCTTGCTCGGCTTTAAAAATAGCTGGTTTTATGTAGACAAGTTGGGCTTCCAAAATTGACTCAATCGATTTGGACAATTTTTCCAGCTCTTTTTCGTCGGCGGCATAAACGGTAATATAGAGTCCGTAGCGGAAAAATTTTTCTGTACCTTGCTGCAACTTATCCCGCAGTTCCTCAATGTCGCGGGCAGCCGTTTCCAGGGCGGGATCCCTAACCAAGCCGGCCTTTTCTTCAATGCTCAATTGTGATTGGACTTGGGTGGAGGTTTTTCTCAGGGTTTTCAAAATGTCATAAGTGTCTATCGGATGGACAAACATAGAAATATCCAATGGCAAATCAATATTGATTATCGGAGAAAACCAATTGCTATGGAGATATCTCGGGTAAGTAATGACAAAAAGCGTTTGCGCCAAAGTTTCTCCGACCCGGATATAGCGCGGAGCAACCTTAATCGCCGCTGGCGCCAAAAGGTCATTGAGCTTGGCAATTCCCTCTTGATAAACTTTTTCGCTTACCAGCAATTCATCCTGCTGGGCGCTATTTTTTTTGCTGAATAATGATCCGAACATATTAATTTCTTTTTAGGTCCAATTTTTCAACATCTTCCAGTTCATTGGTAATAAAAACGCTGGGATTATATGAATTATAAAGCAATTCGATCAATTCCTGGGTTTTTAACGGGACCAGGCGCAAGCCGATTCCGGAAAGTCCGGCGGTGATATGATCCACCCTCTGGAACAGTTGGTTTTTATAGGTTTCAAAATTAGCCCGCTTGTCGATGATGGTCTGTTTCGGGTTAAAAATGTTGAACAGATTGCTTAAAAAGCCTTTTTCTTTATTTTCAATCGGTGAAAACGGAGTAATGATGTAAAAATTCTTTTCCATTATATTGGAAACAGTCACCAATTGGCTGATAAAATTTTTATATTCCGAAATTTGCATCCTAAGAAGTTCATTGGACTGTTCTTTTTCTTTCGAATCCAAAAAGTCCAGGTAATTTCCCATATTTATTTTCCGCGAACTGATGATAATTTGCAGCGGGAAATCTAGGGAATTTAAAAAATTCTGGTATTGGCTGATGATAGCTTCCTGCTCCTCGGTGGATTTCAGATCGTAATTAATGGCCGAAACCGCCAAGACTGCCCGGATCGTGCCGCTTTTGAGGATTACGGTGTCTTCCTTTATTTCGGCTACGTCTAAAAACTTCTGGGTGGCAGAAGTGGAGTTTTTTTTAGCTAATTTTTTAGAATGCAATAGCTCCATAATTAGATTTTGTTTTGATCGAGAATTCGAGAGATTTCGGAAATTTCCTTCGCTTTGACGGCCGCTTTGTTTTTTGGGGTTGAGATTTTTTTCGTGTCTATTTTTTTCTGGATTTTGATTATGTCCGGAAGCCGATCCCAAATGTACATCTTGGGCCGGAAAACAAATTTTACGCTGGAAAAAAGAAAACTGATAAGTGGCTGGTTGTAGGGCCGGTAGAAAGCCAGGGCACCGACTATGCCAATAACCGGTATGGCCGCCAGAATAAAACCCGAAAAATCAAGAAAGCTGTAAAGAATCAACAGGATGCCGCCACCCGCGAATAACCAGCCGAGCTGTTTAGCCGTTAACGGGCCGACAATTTTATCTTCTTTGTCTACGAACTGGGGAATATTGAACAACATAGGCAATTTTATAAATCATCTTTCAAATTAACCACATTTTTCGGCAATATCTGCGGATTTCTGCGCTGCAAATTATTCGGATTGTTTTGGGGGATTGGCGGATTCGGCAGGTTGGGAGTGGATTGGATTTTTTCGTAAGGCATTTTTTGCGCATAGGAAAATTGAATATCATTTTTTTGATCTGAAATTTTTTCAGTCGGAAAGTTTGGGGCTATCGTTTGATTTTCTATCGGAAAATTTTGGTCAAATAAAATTTGCTTTGAATTTTTATTGATGGCTAGCAAGGTGTTATCGTCATAGGATTTAAGCATCTGGGAAAGTCTTTGACGGTCAATCTGCGAGAGGACTTTTGTGTTTTCATTGCGAAAAAGATAGTTGCCCCTATCAAAAGTAGTATGATTTTTAAAACCTAGGACGAAAGTATAATCAGCCAACCAGTTTTTAATGGAAGGTCGGACGGGATGAGGAAAACTTTTGAGCCTCAATGCGTTAGAAGTTATTAGCTGTTCCCCAATTTCTGGGTATTGGGCCAGAGCTTCTGCTATATTCAATTTTATTGATTCTTGGACAGGACGAGTACCGCCAGTTCCTTGGGCATATGATGCTGGAGCTGGAGTATAGGCGGGAGAAGGTGTTTTATTAAGGGGAATAGAATTTCCAGGTGTTCCTTCGACATTCCTTAATATGGTAACCATATCGTATATATCAATCAGTTCTGAAGCTATTAAATTATCATAAGCGTGGAGAACCTTTTTTAAAACTATCTGTCCGGGTTGGTTTAATTGTTGAACTTCAGGAGTGGTTGTAAAAAAAGTGACAATATCCTGATCATCCCTATCTTCAGGATCGGTTCGTTGGTCATATCTAGCCAACCACTCACCGACAGAAAATGGGCCCAATTTTTCCCTGTTTTCCAAGATTGATTTTTTAAGCATTCTTCGCTGGACATTCTTTTCGTTCATTCCCTGAAAGGCATAGCGAGAAGTGAGCCAATGTTCCAAGGGTACATCTAATTGAAAAAAAAGCAGGAGGTGATTTGTAAAAATATCTGCAGCTTCCGAGTCATTCAGATTAGGAAAATTAACTATTCGCAGCTTGAGTTTTAAAATTTCCAACTGCTGGCCCGAAGCAGCAGCTTCCACTGGCGAAAGTTGTTTAATTTTTCTTAAAAGCTTGTCAGCTGAAGAAACATCGATATATTCAATAATAGAATCAACTTGACTTACTAGATTTTGTAAAAAGTTTTGATTATTCATGTTTTAATAAATGATAATTCTTGACTATTTGTGCTGAGTTTTAAAATGTTAATCTTTTATTTTGGGACATTTCCAGGAAGACTAGGGTCTTGTTTTGGGACCATTTTCATAAAGATCATGGCCTTCTTTAAGAAATCTTCCAATTATTGGATTATCTTTAATCATAGAATCAATCTGTGCTTTAAAAGCTGCGTCTTCAGTCTTCCCTGAATTGTATTTTTTCCAGGCCTGGTGATGTTTTTCTAAAGCATCACGAGAACGGCCCACTTGAGCAACGTCAGCGCCATCCAATTTATTAAAGAATTTCTTTCCTGGATTGTGGACTCCTTGAACATCACCCTTCGCATCAATAAGATAATAGGAATCCGGATGAGCAATTTTTTGGCGTGTCTGAGCTTCAACGTTGTGTGCTTTGGCTGCACCAATGTCTCCCTGTTCTTCTTCAGTGGTAAGGTAAAAATTAGGTGCATATTCTTGATTCTCGTGTGGATTTTTTACCGTTCCGGTGCTGCTAGCATCAACCATTTTTAATTCTTCCAATGTTCGAACATTGGTGTGGTCTAAATCTTTTCTTGTGTCCGTAACTCCTTTTCCAATATATTTACTCATTCCTCCATAACTAAAACCACCAGCTTGAAAAGCTGACTCGCCAGTTGATCCAAGTGCTTTAGCAATATTAGCCGTCGAAGTCATTCCTGCTTTAGCTAGCTCTCTAGCCATTATTAACTTAGCTTTTTGAGGATCTGTCATTTCTCCGTGCTGGCCCATAAAAAAATTAAAATCATTACTTTCAGCATGGAGTTCATTGGCTGCTAAAATAGTTGACAGATCTCCAGGCTCTCCTCGGCGCTGAGCAAGCTGGCTCTCGTTAAAGACAAAGTCGCTATTTTTACTGATTTCAGCGATTCTTTTCTTTTCCTCATTTTTATAACGCATCTGTTCCTGAAAATTATAATCAGTTCTGTCGATGTCCATAGCATCAATGACATTCTTTCCCCCGCCCGCAGCTTTTTTCTTGAAATCGGCCCAATTTTTCCAATCTCCTCCTATTCCTTTAAAGCCCTTTGTAAATCGACTGATGGCAATAACGGGATTAAGAGAGGAAGCATGGCCGATAACGCTGTTGAGAGTATTTTGGATTGCTCCAGTCGAAACCGATAAAGCTTTCCGGTCGGCACGATCCGATCTTTGTTTCCAAGCGGCTTTCATGGCCATCGGGCTTAGGTAGCGCAGACCTTTCGTTTCAGCCAGCTTGCGGTCGGCCCAATGCAGTCCGGCGCCAGCCCCGGCTTTTGCTAAACGGTAACCGGTCAATGTTCTGGCTGACCAATTCATAAATCTTTTGGCGCCGCCGACTACCGCGCCGGCTCCGGCGATACTCATGCTTTCGGCTATCCCGAGTCCCATCCAGATAATTACCACCGGAATTGAGAAAAAAGCTAATTTTGCGATATAACTCATGTCGTCTCTAAGTTCTAAATTTGCTACCTCCCCCATCATTTGAGTTCCAATGTAAAGATTTAGGATCATAATTGGCCCGAAAAAAGAATATTTGAAAAGGCTATCCCAAAATTTACTGGCGTAATTGCTAGTGCTGGGGAAAATCGAACCCACATAACCAAGCGGTGAAAAAATAATCAAAATGGCCAAAGCGACCATCCGAACCAGCAAAAGGATTCCTATGACAACAAAACTGACGACTAAAATAAAAGCAAAGATAACTGAAATAATCAAAAGTGAAGTATCGTATTCGCCCCCCACCTCCCGAGGATTAAAAATAAATCCCAATTGCGATTCTTCGGCAATACCGGCCAAAATTGCTTCCGGATTGGTAGTCGTTGGGATAAAGGCTTTTATGATTGTGTACATCAGAGTATTGGAAATGTCGACAATAAAACGGCTGATTGGGTAGCTGAAGTTTACAAGCAGCGCCATTATGACCAATGTCAGCAGAATTTTTTTGTAATTATACTGCTGGACTTGAAAAATGGTAGCGAAAGCGGAGAAAACAAGAACCAAGATGAAAAAGATATTAAGCAAATCTCGGACAGTGACCCATGAAGCATAATTAACTTTATTATCAACAACATCATGGAAGTTCTTAACTTGAACAACATAGGTGAAAAGCATTTGAGATCCATCAAACATGATTGCCTCTGCTCCTAGGATAGCCAACAATGTGCAGTCAACCGGATGATAAAACCAGGCGCAGTCAGGAGCGCTGCCTTTTTTTATTGTTCCAGAGCTGTTTCCTTTAAACATGCCATTTTTTTCATTTGTGGGTTTGTCAACTTGATTTTCTGAATAAAGATTTTTCATGGAACAGCTGGGGGGTTCAGCTTTATCTTGTGGCCTTTTATAATGATAGCGGCCGCAATAATCAGAGCAAGATGATTTATCATAACCATTTTCTGCAATTCCACCTTGAGCTGGAGCTTGTACATCCGTATATGTATGTTGGCCAAAAGTTGGACAAGAACAAACACAATAAGCAGCCTGTGCCTTTTGCGCATTTCCAAAAAACAAAAAACCAGCCAAGATAAAGAAAGCCAAAAGCATCACATAAGGTTTCCACTTTTTATTTTTATTTTCTGAAAAAATCATCGGGTAAATTTTATTTGAATTTTAGATAGATGCTCTTATTGTCCGTAAGTCCCACCATTTGAAGGGTTTAGTACATTTTTATAAGGAGAATCTGAAGTGGCGCCTGAACCAAAATTATCGGTCATTGTGCTTTGTCCGATAGACATTTGTTGTTGGCTCATACCGCTATCCATAGCGCTCTTGGCGGCATTGCCAATCCCGTTTTGGAGCGACTTGGTCATAATTTGGGCAACCATTGAAGTGATGACTTCCGGCATATGGGTAGCGCCGCCGATAATTTTATTGCCGATGTCTTGGGCATTAACCGAGTTCATTATGGCCATTGAACCGGGAGTAACCACCATGCCGTTCTTTTCTTGCCCGGGAGAGCCTAAACCGGCCTGAACCTTGGTTTGATTGATCATTTGCAATTCTTTTTGTTTTTGATTATATACATCCTCAATATGATTTTGGTACGCCACCGGATTATTTATGCCAGACCAAAAGGACAACATATTTTTAAAAGTTCCATCTGAAAACATTTGAGAAGGTTCGCCCTGATAAGTAACTGAAGGTGTTTTCTTTTCACTGGTGGCGCTTTTACCTAGTTGCGCCAATTGATTTTGGTAGGAACCGCCGAATCCCTCTTTGCCGCCGGAAGCGCTAATGTAATTAGAAGCACTCCCTCGGCCTTTTGTGGTTTGGGAAATGTAATCGTTGATATAAGTATTGGCTCCTTGTCTGGGTTGAACCACCAAATAATTATTATAGTCTTGGATAAACAAGGCTCCCCCATTGGGTCCTCCGCCGCCCATTATGCTTTCCATCGCCTGGTTAATGGCCGTAGCCGCCGCTTGTTTCAGGGCTCCCATAATGATTCCTTTGACGACGTCATAAACCGTATCGATGGCCCGGTGAAAAATAGCGCCTTTGACGGCATCCCAAGCGTAGGCGTTTTGAACTGTGGCCGGAGATAAATTTAAAAACAAAGAAAAAACCAGAATTAAATAAATTTTTTTAAAAAGTTTATTTTTTCTAATTTTTATTTTCATAACCTTTATTTTGCAGTTGTTTCTCCTGGCAGTTTTAAATTGCTGCCGAGAGCATCGTCAACTGTAATTCCATATTCGGCAAATTTGGTTTCAATGTCAGAAGAAAATCCGGAAAGGGCATCCAGAAATCCTTGGATTTTGGAAAGCCCCTGGATATCGGCTACCGGATCCATCGGGTCAGGGTTTATAGAATCCTTAATGGTCAGGGCATACTCGGCGAATTGCAGTCCTTTGATGTGGGTATCCACCATTTCTTCGGGAACCTGGACTTGTTTCATTTGCTCAACAATTTTTTGTCCGCTTTGAGCCAGATCATTTAAGGAGCTTGAGTCGCGGCTGGCCATGGAAGTTGAAACTTCTTGGGTAAGCGTATCGGCAAGAGTGGATATTTCTCCCAGTGAAGTTATAGGCTTGGGTGAGTTGCTGGAAAGCACGTAGAAAACAGTTACGATATAATTTGTAAAATCTTCTTTTTTCTTGGCCTTTTTTTGGTCATCCGAAAGATTTTTGTAATCTTGTTTTTTTATTTTTAGCTCTTTTTTGTCAATTTGGGGAAGCTGGTCGGCGGATAAGCTGGCGTTGGTAACATCATCGGCGATGCTGCTTATTTGTTCCAAAGAAATATCCTGCTTGGTCGGATCGGCGGTAGAAACCAGAGCGGAAATTTTTTGAGCTACCGCCTGGGTCATATTTTGGTCAGCCGGCTTTTCCGCTGCCGCCGGTTTTAGGAGCGAATCGTTTTTAATAAGCTTGTCGTCGGGGCCTTTTTTTGTCGGGTCGTAACCATTTTTAACTTCGATGCCGTCGGTGTAGCCGTCGCCGTCAGTGTCGGGATTATGCGGATCGGTTCCGTAAAGTTTTTCTTCCTGGTCGGAAAGCCCGTCTTGGTCGCTATCCAAAAAAATGTTGGAATTATTATTTTGCTCTTGGGCAACGGTAAAATAAGCAAAACTTAAAACGATTAAGCTTGTTAAAATTAGGAAAGCTAATCTAACATTTTTTATTTTCATCTTGACAAAATTATAGCACAAAAAAGCAAAATTTCATAAAAATAAAAAACTGTGGATAAGATTTTTTCCGCCGGCTTGCGTGGCTTTGTCAAGCCGGTCTTTTTTTGGATATTTTTTAAGAGCCAAACTATATTTGCTCAAAAACAATAAGCTTGATAAATTGATATTGATGAAAAAAATCATTGAAAAGTTTGCCAACATTTTGGAAGAATTTGAAAAGAGAGAAATCTCCCTGTTGGTTTGGGCGGCAACCTTTTTGGGAATAATCATAATTCGTTTATTTCTGGATAATTTCATCGCCGAAGCGAGCGGATTGGTTCTGAATATAGCGACTTTTATTCACAATATTCAGTTTTTTCTCATCATTTTTCTCTTAATTTGGCTGTATTTAAGCTTTTTGTTGCAAAAAAATCCTTTCAGGTTGAGCCGAATTATGATTTGGGCGTCTTTTTTGATTATTTTCCCGCCTATTTTAGACATAATTAAGACCGGAAAAGGCGTATTCTGGAGCGGTTATCTAATAAATGACTTAAAAAACCTGAAAATTGAGTTTTTAACCATTTTTAGCCATCTTCCTTCCGGAATGTTTTATTTTGGGACTAAAATCGTCTTTATTTTTGGGTTGGTTCTTGGCGCTGGGCTAGTTTATGTTAAATCACGAAAATGGATAAAAACGCTTGTTTCAGCCATTGGAGTTTATCTGATCTTGTTTTTTATGGCGGCTTTTCCCTCATTTTTGGCCTTTTTTTATTACTTTTTTGCAGGCTCCAAAAAAATCCAAAATATAAATATTCCTGACATTTTTCAATTTGTTGGCACCCCAAAAGCAATTTTTGGCTTAAATGGCTATAAATTGTTCGAATCGTTAATTGCCAATCTTAATATGGTCTATTTTTTGCTGATTTTGGGTATTCTTTTCGGTTTTTTCTATTTTTCCAGCAAGGAAAAATTTTGGGCAGTTCTTAAAAATTTCCGTTATCCACAGATTATTTACCATTCCGGACTGTTTTTTGTCGGTATGGGGATAGGTTTTTTAGCTTATCCACAGAATCTTAATATAAATTTCTTCTCGATTACGGCAGTTTTGGTTCTTTTGGCTAGTATTTGGCTAGCCTGGAAAGCCTCCGTCATTGCCAACGACATCTGTGACTTTAATATTGATCAGATAACTAATTCTAACCGTCCCCTTCAGGAGGGTATTTTCCGGGTGGCTGAATATCGGGATCTGGGCCTGATTTTATTTTTTTTGTCTTTAATGGGAGGCATGATTATTGGGATAAGCTTTTTTTATCTGCTATTGGTTTATCAGGTTTTAGCCTGGCTTTACTCGGCCGAACCGTTTCGATTTAAAAAGTTTCCCTTTCTAGCAACTTTTTTAAGTGCTCTGGCTTCATTGGTTGTGGTTTTTTTGGGATTTTCGCTTTTCTCCGGTGATCAAAACATCCAATTTTTCCCCTGGCAGGTAATGATTCTTTTGATTATTACGCTTACCCTTTCTTTGCCGATAAAAGATTTTAAGGATATCGAGGGGGACAAAAAGGACGGGGTACGGACTATTCCGGTAATTTTCGGAGAAGAAAAGGGGCGGTTGATCGTAGCCTCGGGAATTTTTATTTCTTTTATGTCCAGTGTTTTTCTTTTGAACGAAAGAAGACTTTTTGTTTGGGCGATAATTTTTGGAGCCATCACCTTTTTGATTATTATCAACCAAAAAATAAAACCCAGGCAATTGTTTTGGTGGGTTTTAATTCCGGTTTTTATTTACGGTCTGATGCTGACCTTGATTTCGGTTTTTTAATTTATAATTTCTGCCAATTTTTTCCAATCTTCAATGCTTAATTCCTGGGCTCTGACAGTTCCGTGTAGCGGGATTGTTTTTAATTTTTCCTCAACAACGGTTTTTTCCAACTGGAAAGAACCGGCCAAATTATTAACCAAAGTTTTTCTTTTGGCGGAAAAACCGGCTCTTACTGTGCGGAAAAACTTTTTATTTTCGTCGGCATTTTTCGCCGCAAGATTACTATTTTTGGTTATTTTAATTATGGCGCTGTCAACCTTAGGAACCGGATAAAAACAGTTTCTGCTGACCGGGAATAAATTTTTCGGCTCGGCATAATATTGCACCGAAACCGCCAAGATGCTCATCTGGCCGGGCTTGGCGACAATTCTTTCGGCTACTTCTTTCTGCACCATCAGGAGCATTTCTTGTGGAGGATTTTCAGCTTCCAAAAATAAACGGATAATTGGCGCGGTAATATAATATGGAATATTAGCGATAACTTTGTAAGTAGGAGATGTCATCCCGAGCTTGTCGAGGGATCTAATTAGATTCTTCGGCTCTGCTTCGCTCCGCTCAGAATGACAATTAAAACAATCTTGTATCAACTCCGATAAATTTATTTTTAAAACATCTTCATTGATGATTTTTAATTTTTTTACGCCAGCGAATTTTGTATTTAAAAAAGCTACCAAATTTTTATCCAGTTCGATGGCAATCACTTGACCGGCATGCTTTATCAGTTCTTCGGTGAGGATTCCTTCGCCCGGCCCGACTTCAATCACAAAATCGTCGGGTTGTAAATTAGCCGCCGAAATAATTTTTTCAACGATGCTCTTGTCGGTTAAAAAGTTTTGTCCTAATTTTGTTGGCATAATGGTTTATTATGATTTAGATCCTGCGACTCTTCCCAGCGTTTACAAGCGATGGAATTTGCTCAGGATGAAATAATTCATAAAACAATTATTTCAGTTTAATACGGTTTCCACTTTTACTCCAATAACTCCGGCGCCGAGCGAAGCAATTTTAGCGAAAGCGATTTTATCCAAATCAATTATCCGGCCTTTTCCTTGCGGGCCGTAATCATTGATTTGGACTACCACTGATTTGCCGTTGGCCAAATTAGTCACTTTAACATAGGAGCCCTTGGGTGCGGTGGTACTGGCCGCGAACAGCCCGCCTTTCCAGGCATACCAAGTGCCTTGGCCTTTGTTGGCTTTACCGAGTTGCATATAGGTGCCCTGGACAGCTATTTCCGGTACCGGCTCCTTGGTAATTTTTTTATTTAAAACTATCCGGGAAATTTCCTTGCCGTTTTTGTAGGTAATTTTGTAGGTAATTTCCCGGATGCCCTTTATGCCTTCCTGCTGAATTTTTTTCTCCCGCCAGCTAAGCTTATTGTCCGGCTTCTCGATGGTTTTGAAAGCGATATCTTCCGGAATGACTTTTTCTTCCACATTGATCCGGGTGACGATGATTTTTAAATTTTCCTGGGGCAGGGCTTTGGGATCGGGAGAAATTTTATCCAGCGGATTAAGCTTGATTCCATTTTCCTGGATGGCGGAAGCCAGATCTTTTTGCAAAGTATGGGCGTCAATATTCTTGCCATCGACGGCTATGGAAATTTTTACCGCTTTTCTGATTTGGATATGGGCGCCGGAAAAAAGCGGCGTTTCTTTTTCCGGAAACAGCTGGTCGTATTGGCTTAAAAATATTTTGTTATCATTTAGAAAATCTCCGACTGTTTTGGCAGAAGTGGCCAGTGAAATCTGCAAGCCGTTGTTATTGATCTTGATTTCTTTTGGCAGATTGCTTTCGAAAGTCCTTTGATCGGGGTATTTTTTAAAAAAATAAAAAGCCGAAACGGCAGCTAAAAAAATTATTAAAAATGAAATTATTTTTTTAAAAGGCATAATTTTAGCTATTCGGTTTTAAATCGATATTGGATCGCTTCGGCGATGTGGGCCGGCGTTATTTCGGCGCTTTCGGAAAGATCGGCAATCGTCCGAGCCACTTTAATTATCCGGTAATAAGCCCGGGCGCTCAAATGCAAATTGGAAACTGCCTGGCGCATCAATCCGATGCAAGCTTCATTCAATTTACAGAAATTTTTGATTTGTTCGTTTTCCATTTCGCTGTTGTTGACCACCCGGGAATCAATGAAGCGCTCTTTTTGGATGTGCCGGGCTTTTTCCACCCTTTTCCGGATCGATTTGGAAGATTCAGCTGGCATATCGTCGGCCAATTTTTCAAATTTTATCCGCGGCACTTCCACATGGAGATCAATCCGGTCCAGGATCGGTCCGGAGATTTTGCGTTGGTATTTGATTATTTGGGACGGGCTGCAGGAACAGGCTTTTTCCGGATCGGTGGCATTGCCGCAAGGACAAGGATTCATTGCAGCAACCAGCGTGAAGCGGGCGGGAAATTCCAAAGTGCCTTGAGCGCGGGAAACGGTTATGTGACCGTCCTCCAGGGGTTGTCTCAGATTTTCCAAAACGACTCGGGTAAATTCGGGAAATTCATCCAGGAATAAGACGCCGCGGTGGGCTAAGCTGACTTCTCCCGGACGCGGATAAGTTCCTCCGCCGACCAGGGAGATGGCGCTGGCGCTATGGTGGGGAGAACGGAACTGCCTTTTGGTCACCAAAGCCATTTCTCTGGGCAATTTGCCGGCGACCGAGAATATTTTAGTGACTTCCAACGATTCGGAGACTGTCATTTTCGGCAAAATTGAAACCATGGTCTTGGCCAAAAGGGTTTTCCCCGACCCGGGCGGGCCGTTCAAAATGACATTATGCCCTCCGGCTGCGGCAATTTCCAGGGCTCTTTTGGCGTGTTCCTGGCCCTTTATATGGGCCATATCGATCAGGTGCTCTTCATCGGAAAAAAGCTCTTCTAAATTAACAAGCTGGGCCGGTTTTATTTTAAGCTTATTTTCCAAATGGGCAATCAAATTCAAAAGGTTATCTACCGGAAAAATTGAAACTCCATTGATTACCGAAGCTTCTTTGGCGTTTTCTTTGGGCACATAAATTTCCGGGATGCCTAGTTCCTTGGCCAGGATTGCCATCGGCAAAACACCTTTAACCGGACGAATTTCTCCATTTAAAGAAAGTTCACCGATGAATAATTTATTTTTGTAATCGAAGGCTACTTGACGGGTTGTCAGCAAAAATCCCAAGGCGATTGGTAAATCATAAACCGGACCTTCTTTCTTGAGGTCGGCTGGAGCCAAATTGACCGTAATCCGGCCGCATTGGTGGGGTGGTTTGAATTTGCTGTTGCGGATCGCCGAACCGACCCGGTCCTTAGCTTCCTTAACGGCGGCATCCGGGAGTCCCACAATATTAAACTGGTGGAGTCCGGCTGAAACGGCATCTACCTCCACTTCAATAAGTTCGCTTTTAAGGCCTACCGTGGCGGCCGAAAGGATTTTTGAAGACATAAAATTATTATTTTTGCCTGAAGCTTCTGAATAATAATAGCAAGACTCCGATAGTTATGAAACTGTCGGCCAAGTTGAATACCGGCCAAAATTTTAAATCGATGAAATCGGTGATGCAGCCAAGCCGCAAGCGGTCGATAATGTTGCCAAAGGCGCCGGCTAAAATCAACACATAAAATTTAGCTTCCGGTGCTTGGTATTTCCGGTAAATCAGAAATGACAAATAAAAAATTATGACAATCCAAAAAACCCAAAATAAAAAATTTGGAATAGCGATCCCAAAAGCGATATTTTTATTGCAAATATAAAATCCGCCTGTCCGACGGATGATATATTTGGATATTTGATCAATCAGAACCAAAAGTGAAGCCAATAAAAAATTCTTATATCTTTTCATTACGAATAAGTTTTAGGTTATTTGCATTTAATGCAAGTCCGGGCGGAGGGATTTATTTTCAATCTTTCAATGTCGATTTCCTGCTGGCAATTTTCACAGATCCCATAAATCCCTTTTTCCATTTTTTCCAAAGCCTCAATGACATCCTGAAGCTTTTTTTCAAGGGTTATTTCCACCGGCAAAGTATCGGCAAAGTGTTCCACCTCCATGGCGTTATCTTCTTTGTCCGTGCCGATGTCCTCAAAAGCAGTTGTATAATCGCCCTTGCCTTTATTGAGCGGTTTGGCGATCCGGGAAAGGTCGTTTTCCAGCTTTTCTTTTTCTTTGATCAGTGTTGACTTTAATTCGGCTAATAATGTTGGATCGATGACCATAAAATTGATTTTAGTGGTTAAATTATTGATATAGTTATTCTAGCAAAACATTACTACAATGTCTATAAATAGATATTTCGAATATGCTTTATTCTAGCCATTTTTGAGGCATAGTCAAGCCAGACAGAAACGGCGTCGAAGCGGTAATCTACTCCAATGAGATTTTTCTCTCTTAAGTAGGCTTCCGCGATCCGCGAGAGCTTTCTCAGTTTCGAGTAAGTGATATTTTCTTCGGGCAAGGCAGTGCTGTATTTTTTATATTCGCGGGTTTTGACTTCCACAAAAACATATTCGTTTTTTTCTTGGGCAACAATGTCGATCTCGCCCAGCCTTCTGCCGGAGTTATTTTTATAATTCATTTCCAAAATTTTAAAACCTTTGTCCGCGAGAAATTTAGCGGCAATTTTTTCACCCTGGCTTCCGAATTGGGTCTTGAGGCTTTCCATAATCTGAATTATACCAATTTTGGGAAACAAAAAACACCGTCCTGGTGTAACTAGCTGGGTTAAATCCAGGGCGCTTGAACGCCCGATAAATAAAAATTATAGGCTCTAGCGCCCCGAATTGTTTGTCATATATTAACATGTCAACTAAATTTTTTTCGCCTGGGTGAATAGGCAATTGAATTATTTGTTTCCATGTATTTTATATACATGACTTTTTACATTCTTCTGACTTGAATGTTTTCCTCTAACCATTCTCTGGTTTTAAACCTTTTGATTTAAAGAACAAACTTTTTTATTATTTGTTTTTGTTTAAAAAAGTATTTTTATTTTTGTTTTAGGGTCTATGGCTGTCAGATGAGCCATAGCGATTATTAGATGTTACTAATAATGCTTGAACAGCAAGAGGGTTTCAATCGCAAATAGGGGGAAATTGCGATTGAAGCCCCGTTGCCGTCGGATCATTTAATTTTCAAATTGCACGTGTCTTAATTATAGCAGAAAAATAGGCTAAAGTCAAAGGTCTTTTCGGGGAGATGGCTTGCTGAAGCCAAAAAATGAGTTAAAAATAATTTTGTGCTTGCCTTTCTTTTTTTACGGCTTTTTTTGCTGAATAAAAAGTAACTTACTTTTTCTTAAAAACGGAAAATTTGGCCAAAATTCAACAAGTTATCCACAGGTTAATAGTAGCAGCTCACTTACATTGAATGGAAATTTTTTCCTGTGTTTGCGTATTGGTAATTTCAGCCATATACCAGCCATTATCTTGAACCGTATGTGTAGATGATTTAATGAAAACCATTACAATGCCAATTAGAAATAGCTCAGGCTTGTTTTGTTTTATTGCTTCGTTATACATAGGAGTTATATATTTTTCCATTGGCAACTTGCAGGTTGAATAGCTTTCGAGCTTAAGTGTATTGCCGCCCGAAGCAGCTCTAATTTCCTTATTATTTATTATGCAATTATCATTTTCTTTCCCACTTATAGATACTTCTGATTCTGCTCCCGTTGAGGGACTGTTTTCTGATAAAGTTGCTGGCTGACATTTCGAAACTGAGCTGTTAAAGCAATCAAGGGCTTTTTTATCTTCACTGGTCAGGGGTGGAGAAACAAAAATATGATCTGTAACCAATGTTCCGCAATTATTGAAGTCGTCTCCGGTATTGGCCGGCAGGCTAATGTCAGGGTTTGAGCTGTCAGATCCGGATGGAGTTACTGTTGAATTATTTATTTTATCAGCAATGCTTCTGAAGGTGAGCATAGTCGTCCCGATTATCAGTTTGTTTTTATTGACCGCGTAATCAACGCTTAAAATATTGGGTGTAACTATGTTGATGTATCTGGTTTTTATTCCGTTGTAGTCATTAGTGGAAAAAACAGTTTCGCTCGGTCGATAATCGGAATTTATGATCAAAGAAAGGAAAGGTTTGAGGTCGGTAATTAGATTTTTTTCTTCGGCGCTCATACTCGCGCTTAAGGTCGTGTCATTTTTTGAATCCAAAGCCAGTCCGATTCCTGGATTGGCAACGTCTTTGTAAATATAAAAGCTGAAGTTGTCGCTTAGGTCGGCCAAGATATTAGCCGGCAAAACAAGACCCAGTTTATCGGAGAAATTTTTAAAAGTTATTGGATTATTTTGGGCATCTACGATGCTGAATTCAACCGGAGTTGCGATATCGGAACTCATAACATCGGTTATGAATTTCTGCAGAGTTGTTTTTACGGCTGTCGCGTCAGCGACACTTAAATCCAAGCTTAAATAGTTTGATTTATCCGGATTAAAGGCCGGAGTAACCACTGGCGGCTCAACCGGAGGAATAACCACCGGTGGTTCAACCGGAGGAGTTATTATTGGCGGCTCTTCAATTTTGGGAGCTTGTTTGATCATAAAAAAATAATAAGCTCCGCTGCCAAGCACCAAAATTATCAAAATAACTAAAACTATCATAAGGGTTTTTCCCCAATTGACGGCTTTTTTCGGCACTTCTTGGCTAATTTCTATGGGCTTGGGCTTAGATGGAATAATTGGAGAAGAAAGCTTAACTTTGGGCATTTCGTCAAATTGGAGCGCTGGGTTGCTAACATCTTTAAAAGTTATGGTCCCTTCAGGTTTTTTTGAAACAGGGGCTGGAGGCGGGGTTGGTTTTGGTATCGGTGTTGGTGCCGCTGAGGGAGATGGCGCGTAAAATGATTTTGGTGCCGGTGTTGGAGATTGAACATAAAGCGGTTTTGGAGCCGGCGCGGGTGATGGCTTAGGTACAGGCATTGGCGCAGTTGCCAGGGTTGGCATTTGAGACGGAGCAGGTTTTGGAGTGACGCTGGAAATTGCCGGACCTTTAATCTCGTAAGGATTCATAAAGGGATTGGATTTGGGAATTTCCGATCCGCCCCGGTTAAAAGAAAAATCCGATTCGGCCGGTTTGGCTTCGATTTCAATTTCTTCGATTTTTTTAGCGTTGGGATTTTTAATTTCTGCCAAATCTTTTTGCATAGTGTGTATCGATGAAGAAGAAATTTTTATAGTCGGAATTTTTGTGGTTTTCGGTCCGGCCACTGGCAAACCTGGCATTGATTTCGCATCTTCTGATTTTTGCTGAGGTCCATCGCCATCTTTTGGTTTTTGATTAAAAAACATTTTGTTTTTGTTGAGTTGTTATAAACTGCAACTTTATAAAAATTAAAATAGAGACATTGGTTTGTCTCTATTTTACAACAAAATATTTTTTCCGTCTATTTGCTAAAAATAAATTTTAGTAAACCCCCACACCCACGGGACTGCGCCTGGGGCATTGGGGCAGTTTACTCTTCGAGTTTTTTCACATTCATCTCCGTGTTTACACACAGAGCATTCTGTGGGTGTGAGGGTAAAAGTTAGGCTACATCAGCTTGGCCACGGCCTTGATGGATAAATTAATCCGTCCTTGTTCGTCAATGTTGCGTACTTTCACCGGAACAATATCGCCGACTTTCAAAACATCTTCTACCCGGTCAATGCGCCGTTCGGAAATTTCAGAAATATGGATAAGCCCTTCTTGCCCCGGCAGGATTTCAGCAAACGCGCCGAAATTCATAATGCGGGTGACTTTAGCGTTGAACCTTTCGCCGGCCTTAACTTCGTGGGTGAGGTTGTCAATCCAATCCTGAGCTTTTTTGGCGGAAGTTTCATCCGGCGAAGTAATAAAAACCGATCCGTCATCTTCAATGTCTATTTGGACTCCGGTTTCGTCAATAATTTCATTGATAATTTTTCCGCCCGCGCCGATAACGTTGCGGATCTTGTCCGGATTGATATGCATAGTGATAATGCGCGGGGCATATTGTGACATTTCTTGCCTGGGTTCCGGAATGGCAGCTTTTATCTTTTCCAGTATTTCCAGGCGATTTTGGTGCGATTGGTCCAGAACGGCTTTAAGCATTTCCAAAGTTACGCCTTCAACTTTCACGTCCATCTGGAGAGCCGTGATGCCTTTTTCCGAGCCGGCCGCTTTAAAATCCATATCGCCGTAATGGTCTTCTAGTCCCTGGATGTCGGTCAGAACCTTGAATTTACCTTCGCCGATAATAATGCCCATAGCAATGCCGGAAATCGGGCGCTTAATCGGCACGCCGGCATCCATCAAAGACAAGGTGGATCCGCAAGTGGAAGCCATGGAAGAAGAACCATTGGAGGAAAGGATTTCGGAAACTACCAAAGTAGTGTAAGGAAAATTATCCTTGTCGGGCAGTACCGGCACCAAAGCTTTTTCTGCCAGAGCTCCGTGGCCAATTTCCCGCCGGCCCGGTCCGCGCATCGGCTTGATTTCACCGACTGAATAAGGCGGAAAATTATAGTGGTGGATGTACCGTTTTTTCATATCAATTTCCATCGTATCAATTATTTGTTCGTCGCCGGGAGAACCTAAGGTAGTGACGGTGAGCGCCTGAGTTTCGCCGCGGGTAAATAAGGCCGATCCGTGAGTGCGGGGCAAAACACCGACACGGCATTCAATGTTGCGGATTTCAGCAAGCTTACGGCCATCCGGGCGTTGTTCCTTTTCCAAGATATTCTGATGCACGGTTTCATCGGCGATTTCCTCAAAAATCTGTTCGGCTACTTCGGCAATTTTTTCCGCATTTTCCTTGTAATTTTCCTTAATATAGGCACTGACTTTTTCCTTGATGGCGTCGGTTTTCTGCTGGATTACTTGTTTATCTTTGTCATAAAGGGCTATTTCCAAGCCTTCGGCTAAGAAAATTTCTTTTATTTTAGCCTCAATTTCCGGTTCGGCTTGCAAGAGCGCCGGGACGCTTTTTTCCTTGCCGGCTTCCTTCTGAATATCGGCAATAAAAGCGGTGATTTTTTTGATGGCTTCAAAGCCAAAAGCAAAAGCGTCCAAGATTTCCTTTTCCGGAACTTCTTTGGCGGCCGCTTCCATCATATTAATCTTGTCCTGGGTGCCGGAAAGCAGAAGATCTAATCCGCTTTCATCCAGTTCGCCATTAACCGGATTAAGGATAAATTCGCCATTAACTTTGCCGACCCGGACGGCTCCGACTGGACCGGCCCAGGGAATATTGGAAAGTGAAAGGGCGGCAGAAGCGGCGATAATCGCTAAAATTGCCGGATCATTTTCACCGTCATAAGACAGAACGGTCGCGACCACTTGGACTTCATTGCGCATCCGGCCATTAAACAGCGGGCGGATAGTCCGATCCACGATGCGGCCGGACAGGATGGCGTCGTCGGACGGACGGCCTTCGCGCTTGATGAATTTTGAACCTTTGATTTTGCCGGCGGCGTAATACCTTTCTTCAAACTCAACCGACAGCGGGAAATAGCCGCTGATTCTGGAAGCACCCTTGCTCATAACCGCCGTGGCCAAAACTACCGTGTCGCCGTAACGGACAGTGACGGATCCGTTGGCCTGGCCAGCCAAAAGTCCGGTCTCAATTTCCAAGACCCGCCCCCCGATTTGGAGGGACCATTTTTTTTGTTCCATAAGAACGTCTTTGCCTAAAGCTAGCGACGTTATAAACACGATAACGGGTTTAAATCTGAAGCACGAAATCCTAAATCCGAAACAAATTCCAATAATTAAACCCAGATTTAAAGCATTAAATATTTGGATTTAGATATTGTTTCAAATTTCGATATTCGAATTTTGAGTTTTAAGCCAGTTATTGTGTCTTCTACGCGCTAAAAAGGCTTTATTTATTGAATTATTAACGTGGCTGAATTATAGATTATTTATGGGATTTTGTCAAAGATTCTTGTTTTCTTCTCTGGCTTTTTCAACTTCACTTTCAATATTTTTTTGAACGGTTGATAAAACCTGGCCAATTGTCGGCGGTATAATTTCCTGAATAGGAATATTCAAAAAAGCAGCTATTTTTTTGGCAATATTCGCTTCCATAGGTAGTCTCATCCCCATAAGTTTAACCGATCCTGAGCCTTCGTTCAATTGTATTTCTTGGTCATTATCAAGAATTAAAAAAATTAAATAGCTTATAGATGGTTGGGCATTACCTAATCGTTCTGGGCTATTGATGTTTTCATTATTGTAATAAAATTGTCTAAGCTGGACCTCTTTAATTTTATTTATATCATATTCTTCGCTGGATTTTTTTATAAACGCTTTTGATTTTATTGTTAATTTATTGCTAGCTTTATCAAAAGTTAAGCTTTTAGTTTTGTTTACGATTAAAACAAATACTCCCAATAAAAGGAAAAAACAAGCCAATGATATGGGCATTTTGTTAGGTTCTGTAGCAAAGGCCAAATTCAGTATCCGTAAAAAACCGAATAAAGCGAAAAGAAATCCTAATATAAAAACAATCAAATTGCCATCTTTTATGACTAAAATGTCCGATGTTTCTTTGGATATTCTCATAAATTATATTTTGAGTTTTTGTCAAAACTTTATCAGATATCAAGTTGCTTATTTTATTAACCCAATCTTCCTTCTTTTTCTTAATAAGACAAAAATAATATGCAGTATTATTGAATAAAAAACTATATTAGCATAAAATGTGAAAACATTTGTACCAGATAAACATCCTGTAGTTATAGAATAATCTATTGCTTTTGGACAAAGACTAATCCAATAAAATGGGAATCCATGTAAATTATCCATATACCAACCTGCCCAGCCCATCGGTATATATATACCAAATCTGATCGTGTTTCCTGAAATATAACAAATAGTAATCCCTAAAATGATAATTATTATTATGTAGAATGCTTTTTTAAAAAAATTTTTCATTTTTAAATCAAAAACCTTTTTTTATTCTCGCTGATGTTAGTGAATTCATCCGCGGCCTCTATCAGTTTGGCGCTGGCCGATTCCTCAAAAGCCATGACTTCCACCCGGCAACCGGTAGTGTTTTGGATGTATTCTACTAATGGCACATAATCGCCATCGCCGGAAACCAAAACAATGGCATCCAGGCTCTTAGACATTTTGATGGCGTCCACGGTTATGCCGACATCCCAGTCGCCTTTTTTGGCGCCGCCCGGAAAAATCTGGAGATCTTTGGTTTTAACTTCAAAACCTTGCTTGCCCAAAGCTTCAAAAAATTTTTCCTCCTGGCCTTCCACGGTTTTAATGCCGTAGGCGATGGCGCGGATAAGTTTCCTTTCTCCGGCGCCGATTTTGAGGATTTGTCCAAAGTTGACTTTTTTCTGGTAAAGCACGCGGGCGCTGTAATATAAATTCTGGATATCCACCAGAATTCCCACGCGCTGATCTTTAAATGAAGACATTTGTTTTAATTAAAAATTAAAGGCGCCGAAGCGCCTTGAAATTAACCCTTGAGTTCCAGCTTTTTAATCAGCTTTTTGAATTCTTTTTCGTTGGTCTTTTCCAGATAAGTCATCAGTTTCTTCCGTTTGGAAACCATCTTGAGCAGTCCACGGCGGGAATGGAAATCTTTGGCATTTTTCTTGAGATGGGCAGTCAGTTTTTTTATCCGTTCGGTAAAAAGCGCGATTTGGTATTCCGGCGAGCCGGAATCTTTTTCATGCCTTTTGACTTCTTTGGTCACTCTTTCCTTTTGTTTGGCGTTGAGAGCCATAAATTTTCGGCTAAACATAAGCCGGGAATTTCCGCGACCGATGTCTGCTAATTAATAATTTGTTAAGAAATCATAGCTTTTCCCGGCGGATCTGTCAATGGCTAACCGATTGGGCGTATTTTTGGGCGGTTTGCCGGATATCTTCTGCGGTGAGGATTGGCTGCGGACTTGCATCGCTGTCTTCGCTGTGTTCAATTTTGACGCTGCTGG
>Ga0172368_10001687_pt1 | contig 29625 bp, 26 predicted proteins | sample Lak11m_FD_114540 | JGI IMG/M metagenome (GOLD analysis project Ga0172368, IMG submission 114540) | Freshwater microbial communities from Kabuno Bay, South-Kivu, Congo - kab_022012_11m | ecosystem: Environmental > Aquatic > Freshwater > Lake | place: Democratic Republic of the Congo: South-Kivu...
AACGCCGTCGTGGTTGCTGGTCCCGGGAACAACGGGGGCGATGGTTACGTGGTTGCTCGATATTTATTAAATCATGGGGCTGACGTCCGCACCTATCTGTTGGCCCCACGGGAAAAAATCAGAGGCGATGCTCTCACCAACGTCTCGATCTTAGAGGTGATGACTGATCAAATATATACGGCACAAGACGTGGGCGCTTTGAAGGAGGCGGCTGCCGAATGGCGAAGAAGTGACGTCATTGTGGATGCAATCTTGGGTACCGGTCTTACCTTGGAGGTTCGAACCCCGTATCGAGAAGCCATCGAATTGATCAACGAGGCTCCGGCCTTCAAGGTATCCATCGATATACCCTCCGGTTTGGACTCCAACACCGGTAGAGTGCTGGGTGCAGCCGTGAAAGCGGACCTCACCGTATCCTACGGCTTTCAAAAAGTAGGGATGGTTCTTTATCCCGGCGTAAGCTATTGTGGACGGGTTCACGTTGTGGACATATCCATACCTCGCTGCTGCATCGAGAAGCGCTTACCGCGTGTAGTTTTGTACGGCAGTGCGGACATCCAGGCGTACCTGAAAGCTCGTTCTGACCCCTTGAGTCACAAAGGGTCCTATGGACATCTCCTTGTTGTAGGAGGCTCCCCTGGAAAAACCGGCGCTCCCGCCATGGCTGCACGAGCAGGGTCAGCAATAGGGGCAGGGCTTGTGACTGTTGCGGTCGCTGCTTCCCTCAACCCTATTCTCGAAACTAAATTGACGGAAGAGATGACCGAGCCTCTGCCAGAGACAGCCATGGCAGGATACCTTGGGGAGGGGTCAGCCCAGCGCGTTTTAGAGTTGTCCCAGGGAAAGCGCTGCGTTGTGTTGGGGCCGGGACTGTCAAACAGAAAGGATGTATTGAAACTCTTAGAATGCGTGCTGGAGGAATACCTAGGCTGGATCGTCATCGACGCAGATGGCCTGAATGCGATTGCTGCAAACCTCGGGGCCATAAAACAATCCCCGGCCTCGGTTGTGCTGACACCGCATCCAGGGGAAATGGCCAGGCTCACGGGTTTATCCGTACGTGAGATTCAAGAAAACAGAATAACCGTTGCCCGTGACACATCAAGGCGCTTGGGAGCGTGGGTAATCCTCAAAGGCGCACGAACCGTAACCGCTTCGCCGGAAGGGAACATCTTTGTCAACACCACCGGAAGTCCGTGGATGGCTTCCGGAGGACAGGGAGACGTTCTAAGCGGCATTCTGGGGGGCCTTCTGGTCCAAAATATTCCTGCAGACACTGCCTTGCCCCTCGGCGTCTATATCCATGGACTTGCCGCCGATAACGCGATTCGGCGTCTAGGCCCACGTCCCGTTTTAGCCGGTGATATCATTGCAGAACTTCCGAGGACTTTGGCCGAGCTTGCCCTGGAAGAGGTATCATCACATCCCCTTGACGATACGTTAGGGGTCCCGTGACCTTGATATCTGTCGAGTCTCTCTTCCCTAAACAAATAGTCCATATTTGCGCATCAAATGCGCCTTCAATCATGCATTTGTTTTGGAAATCGCTGAAGCAACTGCCTAATAATATTACTGCACATCTATGATCCGACGGACAGCCGGCGGAACGAAAACGCTCCCCACATCTATGTGGCTGAGCCCTTTGGCAATAATGCTAATTTTCCTTCTCTGGGACGTTTTCCTATCGACAATTATGAGGGCTTTCCCTTCAAACTTGCAGTACCCGCCTTGGCTCCTTCCGCACGGCAGCGACAGGTTCTCATACCGGATTTCAACTCCCAGTCGAGAGGCCGTACTTTCCAAAAGTTCCAAGAGGTTTCTGGCACTCATTAGACTTCCCCCATGTTTTTGGGTTTCAACGGAATGAAGGGGCGTGTTTTCTCAAAGAATGCTTCCGTATTAGCGACCTGTAACTCTGTCTAAGAGTTTTATATATCGGTTCTCGAAAGTAAATGCAAATTCGACAAGGTCTTCGCCGCTCGATTGATGTGAGCCGAGATTGGTTGCGCGCTTTGCGCTCCTCGCAATTAGAAGAGGTGCATAGAGGCGTCATTGCGAGCGAAGCACAGCAATTCCGTGATAAGTTTCCAAAATGGATTTAGAGAATTTGGACCTTCCTTAAACGCGCTCCTTGAACTCCTCTCCAAGCAGTCCTTCGGGCCGCACGAGCAATACCACAATAATAATTATGAACGCCAGCGTATTCTTGAAGGCAATGGAGAGAAACCCTCCGGCAAGGGCTTCCGCTACGCCCAGGATTAGTCCTCCCACAATGGCTCCGGGGAGGCTGTTGAGTCCGCCGAGGATGGCGGCCGCAAATCCCTTTAGAAATGGTTCCAGCATGAAGAAAGGATCGATGAGGAGAGCCGGTGCGAGGAAAAGGCCGGCCAGAACGCCTAGACCCGCGGCGAGCCCCCACGAGAAAGCCAGCACGCGTCTTGTGGGAATTCCCAGGGTTTGGGCAGCGGGGAGGTTCTCCGACGTAGCCCGCATAGCCAAGCCGATCTTGGTTTTCTGGACGAGGAGATAAAAGAGGAATGAGACCAAGAGGCTTATGACGAGCGTCCCCAAGCTCAACTGGCTGAGGCTCATGGGACCTAATTGGTACAAAGTGAACTCTGAGAGTGGAAAGGGGAAAGAATGAGGTTCGGTACCACCGAAGTACAGCACCGCTCCCTGGAGGACAAGTCCCAAGCCTAGCGTGAGAATGATTTGACCAAGTTGGGTCGCGTCACGACGTTGTGCGGGCACGAGAATCACGAAATAAAAGACCATCGCCAGTATGGCGCCGCCCGCAACGGCCAATATTGCCGATACGGTAAAGGGAATTTGCCTTACCAAAAGGGCGAACGCGATGAATGTACCCACCGTTGCGATGTCTCCGTGGGCAAAGTTCAGGATACGAGTCGAGCGATAGATCACCACCAATCCTATAGCGACTAGGGAATAAATGCTTCCTGTCGCCAGGCCGGACACCGTGTATTGCAGTAACTGGTCCATACAAAAGATCCCCTTGCGCTGCCTTCTTATCGGAAAGGCCAGTTGCGTAAGTAAAGTCGAGTCTTTAGCCACCGTCCAGCCAGCCCCATTGGCTCAAAAATAAGGACGATGAGAATAGTTGCGCCGAACACCACTGGAACCATTTCCTTGAAAGAGCTGAACGCGTGCGGAACCAGTATTACGAACGCCGCGCCCATTATCGATCCTTCCACCGACGCAAGACCTCCGATAATGACAGCTACGAAAATCGTGATTGATTCCATGAAGGTGAACATATTCGGTTCGAGAAATCCTAGGAATTGGGCATATAGGGCCCCTTGGATGCCGGTGTAGAAAGAGCTGATTGCAAAGGACAGCAGTTTGTAGTTTGTCAGGTTAACTCCGATCACTTCGGCCGCTATGTCGTTATCCCGAATGGCAATAAAGGCGCGTCCCATGTATGATGAAATGATGTTGTACGATAAAATGGTGAAAATAAACGTTATGATAAAGTTGAAATAATAGTTGAATGTCACTTTGGAGAGGCCCCCAAAAGGCTCCAATTTGGCTATGGTTAGTCCCATACGGCCGCCGGATAGCAATTCTGAGTTGGCGAAAGTTTGGTACACTGCTATGCCGAATCCCATGGTGGCAATGGCCAAATAAGGACCTTTTAACCTCAAAGAGGGAAATCCTACAATTACGCCGAAGAGGCTGGCAACAAATCCAGCGCACAAAAGAGCCACAGGCCATGGAATCGCCATCCGAGAAAGGTGGCCAAAAGTGTAGGCGCCGATGGCAAGAAAGCCTGCTTGGCCAAATGAAATCTGGCCGGTGTACCCGATAAGCAGATTCTGGCCCTGGATTCCGATTGCATAGATACAGATTATGGTCGCAAGATACGCAATATGCTCGGGCGCCCACCATGGCAGCATCGCCAGGGCGATCACAATCCCGCTCACCCAGACCCTAGTCCAGGGTTTTCGGATAAGCTGCAGTTCCTCACGATAACTCTCTATTAAATCCATTATATTCGCTCAGTTCTTGTACAGAGATTCGATCAAATCTGCGTAGCGTTTTTCGAGGAAGCGTCTCTTCACTTTCTTCGTCGGAGTCACGTCGCCGTCTTCTTCGTAGAAGCGTCTTGGCAAGAGTGCAAACTTTTTGATGCTCTCCACCTTGGATAGGGTTTTGTTGACCTTTACTACCTCTTGTTCTATTAACTTGTCGATATCTGGATTCTTAGTTAGATCGGCAAACGTGGTGAATGGGATGCGATTGTCTTGGGCATATTTGGTCACATTGTCCTCGTCGATAAGTATCAGGGCAACGAGGTATTTCCTTCTTTCTCCGATAACAACCGCGTCTTGAATATACGGACTGAATTTCAGCTTGTTTTCGATAAAAGCCGGGGTAATATTTTTCCCGCCCGCAGTAATGAGGATGTCCTTCTTGCGGTCGAGAATCTTGAGAAAACCATCATCCATAGCTCCGACGTCGCCGGTATAGAGCCACCCATCTACCACTGTGGAAGCAGTCAACTCTGGATCCTTGAAATACCCTTGGAAGACGCCTACTCCTTTAACACGGATTTCGCCGTCGTCTGCAATTTTGATCTCCATGCTGTCAACCGGTTCACCCACGTAACCCCAGCGAGGCCGATCTATTCTTTGCAGCGCTATGACTCCTGTTGATTCCGTTTGTCCGTAGCCCTCACGCAGCGGAATGCCTAGGGCGTTATAGTATTCGAAAAGCTCTGGCGATGCCGGCGCCGCAGCGCACACAGCCCACCGGATCCGCTCAAAACCTAGCTGTCTTTTTAGATGGCACAGTACCAAGCAATACAGTGGCCAGTAGGCCAGGGACCACAACAATCGAGCACCCCCGCCTTTTGGTGTCCGTACATATCGCATCCCCACTAACACGCTCAAACGGTAGAGAGTCTTTTTCAATGGAGTGGAATCTGACATCCGGATCTCGATCATGGAGGCAAATTTTTCCCAAATTCGGGGTACGCTGGCGAAAACTGTAGGCGAGACTTCGCGGAGATTTTGGGGTAAAGTATCCATGCTTTCCACGAAATTAACAGTAGCGCCAGACCACACTGCTTGGAAGAGGGACATGAGGTTTTCGTAGATATGAGCCAAGGGAAGATACGAGACCATTTCGTCTGCCTCGGTTCCCTGGTTGACCGACATGAAACTCTCCGTGATTCCGAGGATATTACGGTGCGAGATCATGGCGCCTTTGGGACGGCCTGTAGTGCCTGATGTATAGATGATCATCGCTGTATCGTCTGGCTTAATCTGCCGAAGAGCCTGGTCCACACAGCCCGGTTCGTTCCGAAGTTTCTCCCGGGCCTTCTTCAGAAATTCGTCGTAAAAGATGATTCCCGGGTGGCTAAAGCCCCAAAGCCCCTTCGGATCCCATACGACCACAGTAGTAACCTTGAGCTCGGGCAATACTTGGAGGACCTTGTCAACCTGTTCCTCATTTTCCACGAACAGTATTTTAGACTCCGAGTGGCCCACCACGTAGGCAATCTGCTCAGGCGCCGATGTTGGATACACCCCGCATGTGACCCCTCCCACAGTCATAGCAGCGATGTGACACACGAGCCATTCAGGGCAGTTGTCTCCTAGTATGGCGACCTTGTCTCCGCGCATGAGGCCGAAGGCCAGTAAACCGGCGGCGACCTCGACCACCATGTCTCCGTACTGACGCCAGGAGACACGCTTCCAGATGCCGTACTCCTTATGCCTTAACGCTGTGGCCTCAACCTTGCACTCCACTTGCCTGAAAAATAGGTCTGGAAAGTTTGAAGGCGCCTTTGTCATCACCATCTCCTTCTCTTCTTGTACAGACGCCAGCCTTTGGGAGATGCCGCAGCTTCTCCTCCCAGTCCAAGATAAAGCTCTTGAACGTCTTCGTTCTGGGAAAGCTCCTTTGCCGTTCCCTCAAGTACGATTCTACCGCTTTCCATAATGTAGCCGTAATGTGCGACGCCCAGAGCAAGACGGGCATTTTGTTCCACCAGAAGAATAGTGGTGCCCCCCCGGCTCACCTGCAGCAGCGCTTCATAAACCGACCGCGCCACCATGGGCGCCAACCCAAGAGACGGCTCATCCAGCATCAAGAGCGTCGGTCTCCTAAGTAAGGCGCGGGCTATGGCCAACATCTGCTGCTCCCCCCCGGAAAGGGTCTCCGCCTGTTGATCGCGCCGCGTCTTAAGTATGGGGAACAAGCTGTACACCCGCTCCATATCCTGCTTTGTGTCGCGCTCGCGGCGGCCCCAGCATCCAAGGTCAAGATTTTCACCTACGGAAAGCTCCCGAAAGAGACCTCGATCCTCCGGAACGTACACGATACCCATGGATGAAATCTTTTCCGGGGCCAACCGATGGATCTTCTTCCCTTGAAATTCTATCAGCCCCTTCTTGGGTTGATCTTTAAGCAGACCGGCAATTGTTTTTAGCAGCGTGGTTTTCCCAGCCCCGTTCGGCCCTAGTACGGTGAATATCTCGCCTTGTCTAACCTTGAGAGAAAGGCCGTGTAAGGCGTAAATTCTGTCGAAATACAGGGTCTCGATACCCTCGATTTTAAGGAGGGCATCCGACTCCTTGTTATCTGTCATGCCTATACCTCCCCCAGATACGACCGAACCACCTGCGGATGTCGCTGGACTTCTTCCGGCATTCCTTCGGCAATCTTCAGCCCGAGATCGAAGGCTATCATCTTGTCAGCCAACTTCGAGGCTATCCTGAGGTCATGTTCAACCAGCAATATGGCCGTCTTGAATCGGCCCCTGATTTCGGTAATACGGTATGCCGATTCTTCTTTTTCTTCCGAAGTAAGACCTGCTATGGGTTCGTCCAAAAGGAGAAGCTTTGGTTCCGTGGCCAAGGCCCTCCCTATCTCGACCCTTTTCTGGACCCCATATGGGCAGTCTCCAACGAGCAGGTGGCGATAGGCTTGGAGGTCGAGAAAATCAATCAACTCCTCGACCACTTCTCTGTGTCGTATCTCTTCGCGACGAATGCGAAGGAACGCGTGCAAAGGGTTCCGACGAAATTGCACATGCCGGCCAAGCATGAGGTTATCCACCACATCCATGTGCATGAACAAGCGGAGATTCTGGAAGGTACGGGCTATGCCTCTCTCTGCGATACGGCCGGGAGAGACCCCGACAATGTTCTCATTTTTGAACGTTATCTCTCCGGCCGTAGGGCGATATATCCCGGAAATGCAGTTAAAGAGGGTTGTTTTCCCTGATCCATTGGGACCTATCACTGTCAGGATCTCGCTTTCCTCTAAAGAGAGGTCAACTCCTGACAGTGCTTTTATCCCGCCGAAACTTATGAACAAATTGGCGACTTGCAGCAGCGCCATAAGTTAAAACCGCGGCTTGAAAATTGTGAATGGCTCTATGGCTACATGCTTGCCACCCTTGGCCTGACTCATTCTCGAAGCGTTAACCCCATGTCTTCGATCCGGCGTATAGGTCACCTGGGCGCCGAGGCCTTCGGGCTTCCAGTCTTTAATCACTTCCATGCCTTTGATCAGACTTTCCGCCGTCAGGTTTCTTCCAGCATTTTTAAGGCCCTCCACCATGTGCATCATCGAGACCGCTCCAAATATGGCGAGATATTCCTTACCCTTGAGGCTGGGGTCATATTTCAAAAGGATGTCAACGACGCGGTCTGCCTCGGGGTCAGCACCTGGAAGGCCCGAGTTCCCCGGCAGCGCTATATAAGTCCCCTCCCATACTTCTCCAGCAAGTTTATACATGATGGGGTCGCCAAGGGTAAACGTGGAGAGCGTCTTTGGTTTGAATCCTATCTTGTGAATCTCTTTGAGGATCAACGCCCCGTGCGTGGGGGTTGTGTAGATAAGAAGCGTGTCTGCGCCAGTCTCCTTTAGTTTGAGAGCATGATTGGCCAAAGCTCTCTCCGACAGCTCATAGGGCACTGCCCCCACTAGTTGGGCTTTACCCGAATTTTGTGCCAGAGACTTGTTTAGTCCCTCCATGGCATGTTTGCCATAATCGTCATTCTGGTAAAAAAGGGCTATTTTCTTTGCGCCAAGTTTGTCAATCGCGTAGTTTGTTATGTATTCTGCCTCGTCACCGTAATCGGGGTACGCAATGAAGACATACTTGAGTTTATCCCGGGGCATGGCTTGCCAAATGCGGATGTCCGCGTAGGCAGTGATCAAAGGGAGCTTGTTCTCCGTATAAAAGTCTTTGGACGCATTAACAATAGCTGTTCCGAGCACTCCGCAGACTGCAAAGACACTGCCTTTCATTTCCTGCAAATTAGCCAATCCACGGGTAGGGTTGTAGGCGTCGTCCTTCATAATGAACTTAATTTTTCGTCCATGGATGCCGCCCTTATCGTTGATGTAGTCAGCCCACGCCTTCATGCCCATCCCCGTAGTCCCCCAAAGGGCTGCAGGCCCTGACAGCGGGGTGGTGCATCCGATAACGACCTCAGTGTCCGTAACGCCGGGCACGTCTGCTGCCCACACGGTCCCTGTAACCATAAAGAGCGCCATTGAAAGAGCAAGTACAATCCTTCTGATGTCCATCACGCGACCTCCTTTTTTGATCTGCTAACGAGGTTAGTTGAACTCATTCGATGCCCAACGCTATGACTATTTTGCACTCCTGGTCTTATGGAATTAGACCTGGCGGTGTCTTATTCACTGCTGATGAGGAATGAACTGCTAGTTTTCAAGATTGGCTCTCGTCCCGCGATTGGCTGTGGGAATTATTTTCTTGGTTACACGAAAAAGACCTTTCTGGCAATGAAAATCCGCGTTGTCGGATCACTTGTTTTGTTTTATCACCTTCAGGACTCCAAAGTGCCATCCTTATGGGGCTCGACGCGCCGCAGTCTTGGATCTAGAGGCACGACAAAGAATTTACTGCGGTCTCCGGAAGTACAGCAAAACTTCGGAGAAAACGTCCGACTGAACTCGTCGCTTGATATAGTGTTTCTCTAAAGTTGCGTCGGAATCGAAAACTGTTTGCATGGACTGTCATGACTGTTCAAGTGACTTTGAGGATGTTCGCGCCTTACCGTATTCGAGCCTCGGGTCATTCCTTGTCATGCCCGCACTGATCGGGTGTCCAGTAGTCTTAGATTTCTGTTTTCACTGGAACGACAGATGGACACACGCATGGAATTCCGGTTTACTTTCGAGAATCGCTATAAGAAGTCATAAGAGCTAGAATTGCTACATAGGTCCGGCTACTGCCATTGAAAAAGAACCTGGTAGGTCATGGCGAGCGAAGCGAATCACTCTTATCAAGAGTTCTGGCAGCGGATGTGATCACGGATTTGGAGATCATGTACTTCATGTCTTTCCTTCGGCAGCGAAAATCCGAAGGACTTTCCTGGATGCCGGATCCATACTGAACTTCAACTTAGCTGGGGCACATGGGGTATTCCTCTGTATGCCTATTTTATTGGCCGATCACGAAAACATGAGCTTGGATATGATCTCTTTCATAATTTCGGAGGTTCCTCCCCCGATGGACAGGATGCGGCTATCCCGATAGAGCCTCTCGACCGGATATTCCCTCATGTATCCGTATCCTCCGTGTATTTGAACGGCAGCGTCGCAGACCCTCTGGCAGATGTCGGCAGAGAATATCTTGGCCATGGCTATTTCCTTAAGCATATTTTCTCCCTGCTGAATCCTTGCGGCTATGCGGTATGTGAATTCTTTGCTGACCTCTACCAGTACCGCCATGTCCACGAGCTTATGTCTTGTCACCTGAAAGCCGATGATAGGCCTACCGAATGCCTCCCTTTGGCCCGCATATTTTATGGACAGTTCTAAAGCCAGTTCTGCTGTGGTGTTTGCCATGAGAGACAGATAAAGTCGCTCTTTTTGGAAATTGTGCATAATCCCGTAAAAACCCGCCCCTTCCTCGCCGAGCAGGTTGGCTGCCGGAACCCTGACTTCGTCGAGAGCTAATTCGGCCGTGTCCGAAGCCCACCACCCCATTTTTCTGAGTTTCTTGGACACCGTAAAGCCTGGCGTCTTGGTTTCCACCACAATCAGGCTAACTCCCCTGTGGCCAGGCCCACCCGTGCGCACGGCCATTGTTATAAAGTCCGCGCGGCAGCCCGATGTGATCATCGTTTTCGAGCCGTTGATAACGTAAGTATCTCCATCGGGCACTGCTCTAGTACGGATGTTGGCCACATCTGAGCCACCGCCTGGCTCAGTGATACCCAATGCGGCTATCTTTTCTCCCCGTATCACCGGCGGAATAAAACGCTCCTTCTGCTCCTGAGTCCCAAGAGCCAGTATTGGAGGGAGAGCTATACCGTGTGACATCAACCCCGCCGCTACCCCACCGGAGCCCGATCTAGTAAGTTCTTCCGATACTACGACTTCATGAAAGACGTCCGTCTGGACTCCCGTCCATTCCTCGGGATAATTAACCCCGAGGATGCCAACTTCCGCAGCCTTATGGAAAAGTTCTCTCGGGAATTCGCCTGCCTCTTCCCATTCCTCCACATAAGGTTTGATCTCTTTCTCTACGAATCGGGCCGTCGTTTCTCGCAGGATCCTGTGGGATTCAGTGAAGTAGTCCTTGGAACTGTTCATAGTACTCCTTTTACGTTTAGTGGCAGATCGAAATTGAACAAGTTATAGCAATTGCCAAAAAGAGCATCTGACTTCGGGAACTCCCATTCGTCTGTACCCCTATGAACTGAGATTGCCACCCAAGCGCATGGCTTTTCCAATGATAAGATCGATGCTTTCGTTATTGTGCGAGCGCGGCGAAGCAATCTGTTCATGAATTTTGGCAATCAGTAGATGTCTAAGAGGCATTTTGCTAAAATTTTGGAGGTGGTATGACAACGGCCTCTCCTGTCCCCACCGTTTCACCCCGCTGATTGGTCCACAAAAGACGCAATCTTACTCGTTTCTTCGCTTCGATTTTCTCAATCACCTCAGCCGTCGCTGTGATCGTATCCCCAAAAAAGGTGGGGGCGCGAAATCGTGTTGTAATCTCTAGGGCTATGGTACCTAGGCCCGGCAATTTGGTGCCCAAGACCGGGGCAATGAGACTCTGGGGAAGGCCTCCATGGGCAATGCGTCTCCCGAACGGGGTCATCTTGGCAAACTCTTCGTTCACGTGCACGGGGTTAAAATCTCCCGTAATCCCTGCAAACAGCATGACATCCGTTTCCGTGATCGTCTTGGAAAAAGACGCCTTCATTCCGATTTTTAATTCGTCGTATCCAAGTCCGAGTTCAAATTCCATCGGCATGGCCTCTTCTTTTTTCGTCACAGATTAGCAGGTAGGGCAGAACCAGCAAAGCGGAAAAATACGTTCGCACACCTTTTGGACTGTTTTGCCTTCTTGTGATGTCCACAGGATGGCTGGAGGAAGTTTCTTTAGCATGGACCCGGCAACGGATGATGCCACGATTCTTATTTTCCCCTTTGTGCAAATGGTATTGTGTGCTAACCAGGGATAAGGGTTCTCATAAAGAGCTCACGAGTAAAGCGCCAAGCAAATATTTGGAACCTCGCATGTCCTTCTCCTCAGAACCCTATAAGACCGGCGGCTGTGTGCCACGGTCCGAAAGGCCCAGGAAAGATCGGTTAGCCTTGGTTGCTGTCATCCTCTTGGGAATGCTCATCAGGGCTGCCGTCCCTATACTTGCGTTTTCCTTTTCGCATGACAAGGGCATATTTCACAGCCTTGACACGATTTCGTACATTGAGCCGGCTCGCAGCATGTTAGAGACAGGGAATTTTGCCACGCACAACAAGCCGGAGACCATACGCACACCAGGCTATCCACTTTTCCTTGTCCCCGGTCTAGCTTTTCATTCAGTGGAATTTTTGGCCATTGCCCTCCAAATTATTGCCAGCGGTTTCACGATATATTTCGTGTACGCCTTGACGCTGATACTGTCTGGAGAGATAAGAGCGGCTCTCTTAGCGGCGTTACTCTTTGCCTGCGAGCCTTCCTCGATCATATGGACTTCCATCGTTCAGACAGAAACACTATTCGCTGCGCTCTTGATGGGCGGCGTCCTTTACTGTGTGCGCTACATGGGGGCTCCACGCTGGCCAGACGTCATCGCCTGTTGTGCGTTGTTCACTGCCTCAATCTATGTTAGACCGGCAGCCTATTTCCTTCCAATAGTACTAGCGTTCTTATGGTTGGGAAAAGGCATCGTAGGCCGGACAGTGGACAGAGCCCTGTTAGGCCAGACGCTTGTGTTTCTGACGGTTTGTTACGCGCTGGTGGGTATTTGGCAGGTTCGTAACGGACTCGTATCCGGGTACTGGGGCTTCTCGACTGTGTCAGAAAACAATCTGTATTTTTTTGCAGCAACAACTGTAATGGCTCAGTTGAACAATAAGCCGTACGAAGAGCAACGGCGTTTGATGATAGAGGACAGGCCGCAAACAGGCTCAGGCTATGAAGGGAAAACAAGGATTTCTGAAAAAGAGTTGCGGGGCTATCGAAGCGCCAGGGCTATAGAAATCATTCTTGGACATCCCGTCCTATATGCCAAGGTCGTATGCTTGAGCACTCTCTGGACAGTGGTAGGCCCAGGCATCGGGCCATGGCTGGAAGTCTTCCGCCTAGTCCCTGGGGATAGAATGCATCGGGCCACGGAAGACGACAAATTTTATTATCTCCGGACCGCTCAGTGGTCGCGCTGGGGGTCCGTCTTTCTCGGCTTACTGCTTGGGGTGTATTGGCTCGCTGCATTCATTGGCGGAATGAAGGCATTCCATGACAAAAAGTGGGAGCTTTTTCTGCTGCTCTTGGTTGTGGCTTACTTCGTCCTGTCCCCGGCTCTGTTGTGCATCGGTTATAGCCGGTTTCGTCACCCTATTATGCCCATATTATCAGTATTGGCCGGATATGGTCTGTGGCTTGTGTGTCAAAGACAAGGGACTAAGATTGGACGCTGATTACCACGGCCAGGGTACTAACCCGATAATATATGCTAAGGAGAATCGCTTTAAGGGGGAATCTGAATTGGTGAGGGGCATTCTGTGAAAAAGATATTGGTCTTGGGACCCGTTCCGCCCCCTTATGGAGGAATTGCTTCAGTCATGCAAGCTCTATTGCAGTCAGATTTGAAGAGAGAATACCATATCGAATTGTTTGAACGACACAGCATTTTTCCTGACGGCTATGAGAGTTTCCTGTGGAGGAATGTGTTCAGATTCAAGCGATTTGTCGCGTTTCTGGAGAAGGTTTATCCGAGAAAGTTCGATCTCGTGCACATCCATTCTGACTTTAACGGCGGCTTCCCAGGTACTATTGTGTTTATGATTCTGACGCGCCTAGCAGGAGTGAAACTCTTGCTCCATCTCCATGGCACGGATTGGCATTTTTGGCATACCACACGGCCGTGGCTGAGAAGGTTTCGTAATGAACTGGCATTCAGGATCCCCCACGCGATCATAGTGCTATACGGACTTTGGAAGAGGGAGTTATTGTCCTTAATACCGAATCAGAAGGTGCACGTCGTTGGCAACGCGATTGAAGACGCTCCGAAACCACAAGCAAAGGATGTAGAATCTATCAAAGCTGACTTGGGCATCGGCAGTAGCGATTTTGTTGTCCTCACCGTCGGTTTTGTCGGTCGCAGAAAAGGGGCTTTGGAGACCCTTAAGGCCGTTCCTGAATTAGTGCGTCATAAGCCTACGATAAAATTCGTCTTTGTCGGGGGAGAGGAGTTCCCAGACGAAACCCTACCTGTCTTGGACAAAATCCGTACAGACCGTCTCGAGCCGTGGGTGCTGCTTGTGGGGGAGGTGCCCAGGTCAAAGGTGCCGCTGTATCTCTCATGCGCTGATGTATTCCTTCTCCCCTCGCTGCAGGAAGGCATGCCCATCGCTGTGCTCGAGGCCTTAAGAGCGGGATTGCCAGTGGTTGTATCCCGAGTAGGCGCCATGCCTGAAATGATTGAACATGGGAAAACCGGCATGTTGATTGATCCGGGAAAGGCAGAAGACATCGTGGATGCCGTCAAAAAAATCGCCGATGACGCAGAACTGAGGTCTAGCCTTGCCAAGAATGGAAGAGCCCTCTTTGAAGAACAGTATGAAGTCGGAGCATGTATAAAGAAGATCAGCAAGATCTACCAATCTATATGATATCCCGAGAGGGTCATCCGCAGGAGTAGCTTACCATTGTGCGGCATCTGTGGTTATAAGGGCGATTTAAGCCCTGCTCACCTGGAATCGATGTGCCGTGCCATGGCCCATCGAGGACCGGACGCTCACGGTATATTCAATTCGGATGAGCATCGCGTCGGTTTGGGGCACCGCAGATTGTCGATTCTTGACCTCAGCCCAGCCGGCCGCCAACCAATGTCGAACGAAGACGGCACAGTATGGATCACTTTCAACGGAGAAATCTATAATTTTCGGCAACTTCGTGATGAGGTGGGGGATAAGGGCCACAGTTTTCGCAGCAATACGGACACGGAGGTTATTATACACCTTTACGAAGACCTGGGACTTTCTTGCCTCGAGAAACTCAACGGCATGTTTGCGTTTGGGATCTGGGACAAGGAATCGGGAAATCTGCTAATTGCGAGAGATCGCATAGGCATCAAACCACTCTACTATGCAATAAGCCCTGGATATTTTGTCTTTGCCTCGGAAATCAAAGCCTTTTTGCGGGCAAATCTACTTGACAATGAATTGAGCAACCAATCGCTTTACGAATATCTTGCGCTTAAGTACGTCTCGGGCAACAGGACAATGCTTCGCAACGTCCGTAGGCTCGAACCGGGCCACTGGATAAAGGTAACTGATGACGGGATCCAAGAAGGAACCTTCTGGGGTTATAAAAGGTTTAGAAATGCAGAAAGACGCCGCTTAGATGACTACGCTGAGGAACTGCGAGACATTGTGCACAACTGTGTGTCGGACCAAATGGTTGCAGACGTCCCGGTAGGTGCATTCCTCAGCGGCGGTATCGATTCGAGCATTGTGGTCACCGAAATGGCCCACGTGTCTGGCAACGCTGTGAAGTGTTTTACTGTGGATTATGAAGAGTCTCCCTCGTCATTTAACGAGTCAGAATATGCCTTGCTTACAGCCAACCATGCAGGAGCATATCATGCCCGTGCGAGGTGCACCAACAATCACGGTATCTCCTTGCTGCCGCTGCTCATTTATGCAATGGACGAGCCTGTTTCAGAGCCCTTGATGGTTTCAAGTTATTTGTTGTCCAAGACTGCTCGGGAACAGGTTACGGTCGTCCTTGCCGGCGAAGGCGCTGATGAACTTTTTGCCGGGTACCGCCGTTACAAACTGGGTCGCTATGCGCACATGCTCCGTTTTCTTCCTTTTCGGTTACGGGTCTTAGCACAAGGGATGGCGAAGAAGCTTAGAGGAGTTTATTCGTTTCCCTATCAAGTGCTGCGTCTTTCAACAGCGCCGCAATTTGCCGCGGAAGCCAATCTTGCGTTTTGGCCGCAAGAGATAACCAATCTGTTGACTTCGGATCAGAGCCTTTACAGTCCGCCATTTTTTATGGATGACCCTAGTCCTGAGTCCGTACTCGAGTTCTTGATAGAGATAGATTTCCGCTATCGTTTGCCCGAATACATACTAACGCGAGCAGACAAGATGACCATGGCCCACTCCCTGGAAATGCGAGTGCCTCTCTTGGACAACCGACTCGTTGATTTTGCCATGGATCTTCCTTGGGACTTCAAACTGTCGGGGACTACGGACAAATACTTGCTGCGATACGCGTTCAGAGACCAGTTGCCTGCGAGAGTGGTTAGCCGGTCGAAGATGCCCTTCCAGGCGCCGTTCGAGAGATGGCTCCCGCAGCTTGTTCCGCAATATCTCGCGGACTCACAACTCGTAAGGGCAGGAATAATAAGTGGAAATGGGGTTGCTAAGCTCCTAGGTGACGACAAAATATCTGCTCAAAACGACAAAATCTTTATGCTCCTTGTCCTGGAACTGTGGTTTCGCATCTTTGTTACCAGGTCGCTGGATTTTGACGATCTTTGAATGAATTCACCCTGCTTCTGTGGACACCCCGAAATTAGCTTGGGCAAAGGCAGTCCGGTCTTCTATAGCTAATGGTTTGACGTCGAGTTCCTCTACGAGTCGCAGTCGGGGGATAAGACCGGCTTGGTTTGCAATCTGGATATTCAAGCCGGGACGTGCGTTGAGCTCCAGAATCATGGGGCCTTTTTCTGCATCAATCACCATATCCACCCCGAAGTATCCCAGGCCTGTTATGTCGTAGCATGCGGTTGCAATTTCCAGCAAACGCCGCCATTCCGGAATAGCCAAGCCGGTTAAAGTATTCCCAGTGTCCGGGTGCTTTTCTGCCACTTCGTTGCGCCAAACGCCGCTCAGCGTCGTCCCAGACGCCATGTTAATACCTACTCCAATGGCCCCCTGGTGAAGGTTGGCTTTGCCCCGGGACATTCGAGTTGGCAAACGAATCATGGACATGACCGGGATACCTAAGAATACTATGATCCTAATGTCTGGAACGCCTTGATAGACAATGTGGGAAAATGCGGGGTGGAATTTCACGCGATACTCGATCATGGCCCTGTCGCGCTGCCCCCCAAGGCTATAAAGGCCACTAAGGATGTTGAAGATATGATAGGTGATGTCTTCAAAGGTAATGATGGAGCCGTCTGTCCCTCTAAATGTGGCATCCAGTCTCTGGGCCACCACAAGGATTCCGTTGCCTCCGCTGCCGCGCGCCGGTTTGATTACAAAATCGTCTAATCCTTGCAGTATGCCTTGTATGCCCTTGACCTGTCCCTCTACCTCGATTACGCCGTACAACTCGGGCGCGGCAATTGCCCGGCTCAAGGCGAGCTGTTTTGTTTTTAACTTGTCGTCCACTAGGGGATAGAGACGCCGAGGGTTATATTTGAGAACGAATTGAGCGTTCCTCCTGTTTATAGCTAGGACGCCAACCTTCCTCAGTAATGAGGGCAGGGCAATCATGCTCTCAGCTCCGTGCCAGATTGCGGAACCGAAGCAGGTCCATAAGCCGATAGCCCGAATAGCGGCCTAGCAATAGGGTTAATCCTAGCAATACCAGGAGAAGTTCAGGGAACACAAAAAAGAGATGGTCAAGAAATTTGATGTTCATGACGATGTAGGCGGCCACAGCGGTTACTAAGCTACCGAGCCCTGCGTAAACGGCCTCTCGAGGTCCTGTCTCCTCCCACACTATGGACATGCGCTCGATGGTCATTGTCAGTATCACCATAGGGAATAGGGCGACAGAAAGGCCCTTGTGGAGCCCAAGATCGTTGGTAATGATGCTGAGGACCCCCATGAGCAGAACCACTACGGTAAGTATGGCCGTTAAACGCGGCACAAGGAGCAGCTTCAGACGTTCAAGCCAAAACCGCACAGTCAGCCCAAGAGCGACCACCAATGTAAACAGTAAAATGCCCGTCCCCAGACCCGTATCCCGGAATGACAAGCCGATTAGCACCGGCATAAAGGTGCCAAAGGTGTTCACGCCGATTACGTTCCTTGCCAACGCCAGCAAGAAAGCTCCCACTGGAATCATGAGGAGAACTCGATAGACGTTTTGCGTGCTCACCGGTAAGCTGAACAGGGAGAAGCGCATAAGGAGCGGTCTCGTGATAGAACTTGTTTCCATGGCGGACATGATCGCTTCTTCCAGCCGAGGGCTTATTGCAACTCTGACCCTCACCCTTTCCCCACCTACTATTTCGACGGGGTTCTGTTTGCCGCGCCACCAACCGAGCCAATCCGAAGGCACAGACGGACGACCGCTAACGGGATTAAACGCAGTCCATTTCTTTTTGTGGTAAACCTCTATCCAGTGGATTAGCGGTAAATTCTTCGAGAAATCGAAATGCTCCTCCTGGAGTCTGATCCCGTGAACTGACCGAGCAGCGATTCCATCGAGAGCGAGGACGCGAACAGCTATCCCAATCTTTTTGTCAGCCCTGGCCTGCTCCCCGATTAGGGCTTTCACATGAGGGCTGGGCGGCTGCTGGTTCAGCCTTCGCAGGAGTTCAGAAACCATGGTTATGGTATCGGCTGACTTGGCTTTTACCTCGTTGAGCAGTGCTTTGGCAGCTTCGAGAGCAGGGCCGCGGAAGCTCGGGTCAACGATAGCAGGGAACTCGTCTTCAGGCGGCGGAACGACAGTGCGAACAGACCTGACAGTGGCCTGATAATACAGGTTTTGCTTGCCCGAAGCTTTACGGATCGACCATGTGGCTCTCCTATTCCGCTCTTCAGTGGATACCAATAGACCATATCCTGTTGATATGAACGACTCACCCGTGATTGCAAACCTCGGACTGCCGGTGGGAACGAGGAGAGACACTTTGACAGGATCATTTCGGCCGTCAAAAGAGACCCGGGCTTCTATGTTCCATACACGGACGCTAGTATTGGGACGAACAGGGAACCCGAGAAAATATACTTTGTAAGCGAAGAGCGCCAGCCCCGCCACAGCGATTCCAGCGGCAATGAACCAAAGATGACTTCCCTTCACTGATCAGTCCTCACACAACTCTTTGCGAAGACGCTTCTCCCGAAGCAACAACCTATTAGCTTGAAATAATTCATCAAGTAAAACATCACTGATTCGTATTGATCCGCGACGTTATATACTTCGGCCATGAGCCTGTCAACGTGTCTTGCCTGACGTATTTTCTTACGATTTAGGTCATATTTTGTTATAGTAATAGAATACATCGCGCGACCTCTCATCACAACCATTGGCGTTTGTGCGAGCAGGAACAGTGGGATCAAAAACTCTTCCCTAAAGGAGCTTTGGAACCGTGGACTATTTTCGCACCTTTGGAGGACTCTTGGTGGCCTTGCTGTGCTCTTATTCATCTGGGAGCTGTGAGTCCAAGAATACCGCTGTGGTGGGTTGGATTGAACACGTCATCGTTCAACCTGGCGATATAGTCTTGTCGGCCAAAGTTGATACAGGGGCAGTCACGTGCTCGCTCCATTCCGTGGATGTTCAAGAGTTTCTTCGCGACGGGGTCATGTGGGTTCGTTTCAAGTTGACGAATGAATCAGGAAAGGAGATCCTCATCGAACGTCCCCTTGTCGGTACTAGGAGAATAAAAAGACATTTCGGGCAATCTCAGTTGCGTAAAGTAGTTCGACTAACTGTTTGTCTCGGTTGCCTTAAAAAAGAGGTGGACGTCAATCTAGTTGACAGGACTGGCTTCGAATATCCCATGCTCATCGGGAGAAATTTTATGGATGGAGACATCCTGGTGGATCCATCTGCCAAATATACAGTGGAGCCTTCCTGCAAGTAGTAAAAACCATTCGTAGCGATGCGTGTATCTTGAAGCGCTTCTGAGGTCATCTTGGTCCTGCATCGGCCATTATTTGTATCCGCCGCTTTATTCTGAAATCCCCTAGACGAATGCCCAGGCGGAAAAATATAGCTGTTACCTAACTAAATCTCCAATCCGTATAAAGTTCTTAATTTCACGTTGTTCCATAATATTTGTCCCTTATCCTGAATGCGACATTGACCAGGCTTACAAGGACCGGAACTTCGACAAGCGGGCCAATGACCGCAGCAAATGCGGCCCCAGACTGGATGCCAAGATAAATGAATACGCTTTCAGCAATTTGACAATGTCAACCTGAACAATGCTACCCGAAAGCTTTAAGAGCGGCGGGAGAATGGTTATAAAGAACCAAGCATACGCGCTGTAGAAAAGCACCTGAAACACGCTGTTAAAAGCCACAAGACCTGGGCAGTATTCCGTATTGCCCTAAGCTAATTCATTCCATTGCGAGGAACCGAAGGCGAAGAATCAATCTCAGCCCACGTCAATCGAGCAGGGCCGCCCTTGTCGAATTCGCGTTTTACTTTCGAGAACCGGTATAAATTTGACCCAGCTCATTCATGAGGACGATGTCTTCGTTTGCAGATAGTTGACCTCGTCCAAAGGAGAACGTTTATTGGCAGCCGTGCTGGGGAGGTTGGGTTTCTCAACCGGCGTATTAGCCTTTGGCGTGGCGTGAGATTCTTTGTCAGTTGGGTTTAATAAGGTTGAATTTCAAGTGTCGCCTTTTTTTGGAGATGAAGTTATGTACACTACACTTAAAGTGAGCGTCTCGACAATAGGGTTCGTGATTTGTATGATAAAGCCAGTTTTGGTCGCCTCGCCCATAGGCCGCAGCATATAATTGTATGAAAGATAGGCTCTACATGACCGGTTCTCTAGCAATTCAGGAACTGCTCTTGGCTGCGTACATCGCCCTTCGCAGACGATTCGGCCACAGGAAATGGTGGCCGGCAGAAACGCCACTTGAAATGTGTATCGGCGCTGTACTCACTCAGAATACTGCTTGGAAAAACGTGACGCAGGCTATATCGAACCTCAAGGCTGCTGGAGCTATCGACTTATTCGCTATCCATGAGATGCCGGCAGAGGACCTGGCCACTCTCATAAAACCAAGCGGCTACTACAACGTGAAGGCTAAGAGGCTCAAGAGCCTGGTCAGGCATATCGTCACCCGCTATAATGCGGAGTTGTCTTCGATGTTGGCACTGCCGCTAGGGGTCCTGCGCAAGGAGTTACTCACGGTAAACGGAGTGGGGAAGGAGACCGCAGACAGCATTATTTTGTACGCGGCCCAAAAACCGATTTTTGTCGTTGACGCATACACGAAGAGGGTGCTGTTTCGGCATGGATTACTCACGGGAGAGGGAGACTACGACACAGTGCAGGGTTATTTCCATCGACATCTTCCCAGGGACACATCTCTTTTCAATGATTACCACGCCCAGTTTGTAGCGGTGGGAAAACATTACTGCAAGACCAAGCCGATGTGCAAGGAGTGCCCTCTTACGGAAGTCCTCCCCTCTCCTCACCCGGCAGACCTGAAGGCTGACTAGGAGTGATATTCACTCCTAGTCGACGCGTCAATCCGAAATTTTGTACGAGCCTTTTTTCTCGGCATCAAAGTCTATGTTTGCCTTGACATAGCTCGCGTTCACACCAGCTTTCTTGAGAATGTTATAAGCCATCTCGGCCCTTGCCCCCGTGGCGCAATGTAAGACAATCTTCTTGTCTTTAGGCAGTTCGGGCAGACGCTGCTCGAGTTCGTCTAATGGTATGTTTTTGGAATTGGGGAACGCGCCTGCAGCGGCCTCCGAGGAAAGCCTCACATCTAGAATCAAGGTATCAGGCGAGGGTTTATTGATGAGCGATTTGAAGACCTCGATGTCAACTTCTCCGGGCATCAACTTCCGTACATAGTCGATTTTTGCCCCAGCCAGGCCCTTGGCTACCTTCTGGCCAGACCTTTCCCATGCCTGAAGTCCACCGTCGAGAATGGAGACCTGCTTGTAACCCCAATCCGTGATTATTTTGTATGCGTCAAGCGTAGAGCCGACCTTGCCGTCTTGATCATAAAGGATTATAGGCGCTGCCTTGTAATTGGGGAACGCTGTCTCCATGGAGGCTAACCCCGAGTCCGGCGGCGCGACCGCACCGGGAATGTGTCCTTGTTTTATCAAGTTCTTCGGCCGCAAATCTATGAGAACGAAGGGCTGTTCATGTTTCTGGTAATCGAGAACGCCAGCAACGTTAGAAAATACTATGTGACCTGATTTTCTCCATTCAGGCAATCCGGCGTGAAAGACTTTCACGTTCTTGTAGCCTAGTTTTTCTGCCTTTTTACCTGCCAGCGGACTCAGCACACAGGACAGCCCACCGCAATAGTAGATTTGGGTTATGTCCTTATCTTTTGGAAGAAGCTTTTCTTGAAGCTTGTCAAATTCAAAAAACGGCATGGAAAGGGCTGTAGGGATGTGCCCCTGATTATACATTTCCTGCGGTCTGCTGTCTAAGAGAATATATTTCCCCTGTTCCGGTCCTTTTGCGATGAAACTTTCGAGCTGCCCCGCTGTCAACAATTGCTCCTGAGGGACAGAAAGGCCTTTTTTTACTTCAACCTCCGTTGCTACCAGCTTTCCATTCTTCCTTGCATAAACGATCTTGACTGACTCTTGCGGAGCTATGGATCGGTAATGCTCTGCATTTTTCAAAACAGTGCCGTCGTCGTAGAAAACGATTTCGCTGTCAGCATTGATTTTAAGCTGAATAGTTTTGGCCTTTGTGGAGACGCTTACAAATTTGCCTGCCAATACATTGGGCTTTTTGTCATAATTGTGGCATTTCAAGCAGCTTTGGTCGGATTTTCCTGGAATGGCCTCCTCGGCAGCGGCTGAGAAAGAAGGCAATGCCATAAATCCGAACACTAACGTGGTAACAAAGATTCTGAAGCCGATTTTCTTTAACACCTGTTACTCCTTCCTATTCATTTCTGTAGAATTATCTGGAGCGCTGTACGCTCGGGCAGCGGGTTTTGCGTTGCCAAAGTTGGTGGTCGGCCCCTGCCGGACAAAGATTAGCGCCAGACCTTCTTCGTGCACGGTTCCCCTTGCTGGTTCCGGGCGGGATACTCAAGGCATCCGGCCTTTGTTATTTTCCAAAGTTCCCTGAGTGTGAGGGGCAACTCATGGGGCGTGCGCTATATGCTGATATATATATACTACCGTATCGGTATAAGTAAATAATTGATCACAAAAAAACCAACTCCAACTTTGACACATCTGCAATTTCTCTTGACAATTCAAGATCGTATATATAACATTCTGCAATCCTTTAGGCTAGTTTCAACACATTGAACATTCAGTTTTTTTTGGAGGAGGTCGTTATGTCAGCCGTAGGGCAAAAGCACACCATTAACAATTCCTTTCTGAGTAAGTTAGCGACATAGCAGGGTTACCCGTGATTCGCTGGTAGCGATGCCATGGTCGTCGCTCGCGCCCTTCTTCGCCTCGTCGGGTAGATATGCAGTGCGGTCAGAGAGAAAGAGAGATTCAACACATCTCGAGCAAGGGTGACGTGGATATCTTCTACCAGGTGATGAAGTCGGATTTAGCACTGACAGCAGTTATGTTCACACCATCGATTTTTTTTAAGTTAGGAATATGACATGAACAAATCAGATCTTATTGCGGCCTTGGCTAAAGAGGCTGACCTTCCATTAAGGAAGGCTGAAGAAATTGTTAATTTGGTATTCGAAACCATGTCAAAGGCCCTCATGGAGGGAAATCGTATAGAGATACGAGGATTCGGTTCATTCATGGTTAAGGCGTATCGGGGTTACACCGGAAGAAATCCCAAGACCGGCGAACAAATTCTGGTGACAGACAAGAGACTCCCCTTTTTCAAGACGGGAAAAGAGCTGAAAGAAAAGGTAGATGCCGCAACCGAGGCGATGAAGTGACGCGCTATCCTATAGGAGTCTAACCACCCAATGCCGAGGAAAAGATGCCGACTCTGTCGCCTTCCTTGAGTTTATAATCTAATCCAACGAGAGAACGGTTCACTGTGACGATCGCTGATCTGGCATGAGGCAACCGCAGGGTTGTCAACAGATCGGCGATCGTTATGTTACGGGCACAATGCAGTGTAATACCCTGCCGAGGGTCATAGGACGGGGCAAATCTTCTCAAATATGATCCGAGTTCTACATAAATGGGCACGTCGTCTCTCCTCGCTGCACCCTGGAACAGGTTTGGAAAAATTGCTAGGAGCCGGTTCATCATAGCTATGACTAGCGAACCAATCAAGGAGGCCGGACCGTAGCAGAGACATACTCTTCTCGAAGGGGGGCCGGAATTACTATGCTATCGGTAATTTCATGTCAGTCGCGTTGGGTGCTGTCATCCATAATGAATTTTCATGGCTCCGGATGGTGTCCGTCGTGACAGATCGACGATTTTAGTGCTAATAAAAGATATTGTCCGATTTAGAATACGTCTTGCTAAGGCAATGATGTTCAAGGAGTCCAAGTCTTTCGCGCTGACAGAAGTTTTTTGAATTGGTATTCATCCGCGCACAGTAAGCTCACGCGGCGAAAATTCCTTGCACATTTTGAATCGGGCAAGTAAGATGCCCTTATTCCTCTACTGAGACCGACTATCCCGTGAGGAACAGCCTTAATGGTTGTAGTTCACGGTGGAACATTCATACGGTTATCTCTTCATTCTTTGGGCAAATTTGTCTTAAATGAGACTATACTGCACGAAAGAAGGTCTTATCACTGACACTGCGTATAGAGTTGGTTACGTAAGTGGCGCTTCAACCGCCTCGTTCGCGGCGAGGCCACGACAAACGAGTAGCCAGGCTCTCTAAGCATAGGTGGATTAGTGTCTTAATGGTTGATCGCCATGATCGAGCTGGTGACGGACTACTCGAGGATATTGGGCTGACTCGAGCGTTTTCTTCGGCGAGGTCATGCATTTAGCACGTGATTGAGAGAGGAGGAAGGTGAACATGACGGTGAAAAATTTCCTAAACGAAGACGAAATCCCTCGCCAGTGGTACAACATTGTGGCGGACATGCCTCGCCCGTTGCTGCCGCCCCTTCATCCGGGGACTCATCAACCCATAGGGCCCGAAGACTTGGCGCCTGTTTTTCCCATGAATCTTATCGAACAGGAGGTGTGTCAGGACAGATGGGTTACCATCCCGGATGAGGTGTTGGAAAAGCTGCTGATTTGGCGTCCCACGCCTTTATATAGAGCCTTAAGACTGGAGAAATATCTGGATTGCCCGGTGAAGATTTACTACAAAAATGAAGGTGTAAGCCCCGCCGGCAGCCACAAGCCGAATACGGCTATACCTCAAGTCTATTACAACAAGGTGTTTGGGATAAAGAGGATCAGCACCGAGACGGGGGCGGGTCAGTGGGGGAGCGCCTTGAGTTTCGCGTGCAGCCAATTCGGCCTCGAGGCAAAGGTCTATATGGTGCGTGTGAGTTACGAGCAAAAGCCGTACCGCAGACTCATGATGAACACATGGGGAGCGACATGTGTCCCTAGCCCGAGCAGCGAGACGGCAGCGGGTCGCAAGATTCTGGGGCAAGACCCCAATTCGCCGGGGAGTTTAGGAATAGCGATCAGTGAGGCAGTGGAAGATGCTGTCACGAGCGAGGCCCAAGGGCGACCCCGGACTCGGTATTCCCTAGGAAGCGTACTCAATCATGTTTTGCTTCATCAGACCATCATCGGGTTGGAGGCCCAGAAGCAACTTGCAAAGATCGGGGACTATCCAGACATCGTTATCGGTTGCGCTGGAGGTGGCAGCAACTTTGCCGGCTGTGCCTTCCCCTTCGTGCGCGACAAGATAGCGGGGAAGCAAGTCGGTATTATTGCTGTGGAGCCATTCTCGTGTCCAACCATGACCAAGGGGCCGTTTACGTATGATTTCGGAGATACGGTTCAGATGACGCCTCTCATTGCGATGCACACACTAGGTCATTCCTTTGTCCCGGCTCCGATCCACGCGGGCGGCTTGCGATACCACGGGATGGCGCCCCTTGTGAGTCAGCTAATTGTGGATGGACTCATCGAGCCTCGCGCTGTCCACCAGTTGGAGACCTTCGAAGCAGGAGTCACGTGGGCACGTACAGAGGGCTACATTCCGGCGCCGGAGACCAACCACGCCCTGGCCGCGGTGATTCAGGAGGCCAGGAAAGCTAAAGAAGAAGGAAAAGAGAAGACAATTTTGGTGAATTGGAGCGGACATGGGCTTGTTGATTTGGCGGCTTATGACGCGTACTTCCAGGGCAAGCTTTTCGACTACGAGCTTCCTCAGGAAGAGATAGACAGAGCCCTGAAGGCCCTTGAAGGGTTCCCGAAGCCCAACTTGTGATTCAAGAGAATCGTTGAGATTGCTTCGCTACGCGTGGCCACGTATTTCCAACCTTAGCGTGGATACGGCAGGCCCCTACAGCGAAGCAATCTTTACAAGAGGCGTCTCCCAAGAAATTTCAAGAAGATTTTGTAGTCGCGCCCCAGTGTCGAGCTGGAAGAAATCATTAGGGTGAGTTCTTACTGTGGGCCCCGTCTCAATGCCGATATCTAAGACAATTTGGAGCTACTGTCATTTTGGACGACGCAGGCTGGGCGAGAATTTTAGATCGTACACTTGCAGGCCGGAGGGCATTCCTCTAATCAGACATTTTTACAGTAAGTTACGTTATCTGTTGCTGCACATAAAGCGCAAATAGTCGCCTACCTAGATTAGGTAGTATTAGTGATGGGAACAAAGGCTCGATCATTCGGAGAAAGGAGTCATTATAATTGGACATTGACCAGAGAGACCCCCCCGCGCAGCCTCCATACGAGCGTGAGATGAGATGTCCCCGGCTCGGAGGTCAGGTGACTTTCAGCTATTGCCGTCGGGAGGCGATGGGAAAACCTTGCTTCAAGGCAGTGGATTGCTGGCACCAGTCATTTGACGCCGAGGCCTTTTTCCGCAGGGAATTAGGCGATGACCTATTCGAACAAATCTTTATGGTGCCTCCCAAACCTCGTTTGGTAACATTGGTGGATCTCATTGCCCAAGCCACTCTGACTCTGAAAAAGGATTCCGATTCCCACGATAATATAATGTCCGATCGCAAAGCTTAGTAGGTCTTTTTAGGGGCGGTTTAGGGAAAGATACGATTCGAGAATGCTTAGGAAAGGTGGTCAATTCAAAGGCATTTTACGCAGTAATTCTGGTAAATTAATGATTGCAATGGGAGCGAGCGAGTCAATACGCCCTGAATAATTATTTATCTCGCGCACACGTGACTGTTTTTGTCTGAGGCTATCCTATATTCGGCAGTCAAATTGACTCCTAAGGTAGTATATCACCAATAGAACAGAAAGGATAAGATTGATGCTGTATGCGGTGATCATTGCAGGGGGGAGCGGGACGAGATTCTGGCCTGAGAGTAGGAGGAAGAAGCCCAAACAGCTTTTGCGCATTGCCGGTGACCGCTCGCTACTGCGTACTACGGTGGAAAGGGTCCTTGGTCTCGTCTCTATGGAAAGGATAATGATTGTTACCATTGAGGAGCAGTGTGAACAGATTCGGGACGAAATTCCTGAACTTGGGGATGTAGGGCTTGTCGTTGAACCGTACGGAAGAAACACTGCGCCGTGCATTGCTTTGGCAGCTTTTAAGCTGGCAGCGCGGGATCCTCATGCCGTTATGTTAGTTCTCCCGGCAGACCATATCATTGGAGAGGTGTCCGAGTTCATTGCGTGCGCCAAGTTTGCAGCCGATATCGGTCAAGAGTATGGAGCTCTGGTCACCTTCGGTATTCAACCCACGAGGCCTGAAACTGGCTATGGATACATAAAAATTGGAGAAAAGGTATTCGGGAGCGGAGACAGGGCGGCTCATCGGGTCGATAGGTTTGTGGAAAAACCTGACAGACAGACGGCTGCGCACTACTTGGCCGGCGGCGACTATCTTTGGAACAGCGGGATGTTTTTGTGGAACGTATCGACCATCCTCGATGCCTTCAAGGAGCATCTTCCCGACATATACCTGGGCATGAATGAGATATCGCACCGTCTGAATACAACGCAAGAAAGAGAGGTTGTCAGTAAGGTTTACCCGAGCTTCCCAAGCGTATCCATAGACAATGGGATTATGGAGATAGCCCGAAACGTATTGGTGATACCGCTGAGAGTGCCGTGGAACGACGTGGGTAGTTGGCCAGCGCTGCACGAAGTGTGGGAAACCGATGCCAGCGGGAACTCGGCTCGAGGTGATGTTATACAGATAGGTAGCAAGAATTGCGTGGTGTCGGCCGGGTCTCGCCTCGTGACCCTTTTGGGCGTTAACGACCTTGTTGTTGTGGAAACTCCTGACGCTGTATTAGTTTGTCACAAAGATTCGGCGCAGGACATCAAGAGATTACAGTCTGTACTTGTTGAGCGCGGCTACGAGCATCTGCTTTGAGGGCCAATCAATTTGGCAGCATCTCGGGAACTGCTTAAAATCGATAGCCCATTTCTTAATGAGACCGAGGGAGGAGCTACCAATGACTCACTTTTCATCGCAAGTATCCAATAGCTTCAAAGCCTATGACATTAGGGGACGCATCCCTGACGAATTAAACGAAGAGGTCGCCTACCTCATCGGACGCGCCTACGGTGAATTTCTAAGGCCCAAGAGCGTGTGCGTCGGTCGCGATATTAGGCTCACCAGTCCCGCAATTTCCCAGGCACTGGAAAACGGACTCGCCGATCACGGGTGCAACGTGGTCGATATCGGGCTCTCCGCAACCGAAGAAATATATTTTGTCACGTCATGCAAGCAGTTGGGCGGCGGCATCATGGTGACCGCAAGCCATAATCCCGCAGACTACAACGGAATGAAACTGGTGAGAGAGGAATCACGTCCCATCAGTGCGGATACCGGCTTGAAGGATATACAGCGTATGGTTATGGAGCATTCTTTTGGTGAAGTGGCATATCCAAAGGGAGTCGTCACGAATGTCAATACTAAAGAGGAATATATAGACCACCTCTTCTCATATATCGACGTAAAGAAAATCGCGCCGTTAAAGGTGGTGATGAATTGCGGCAACGGCTGCGCGGGTCCAATACTAGAAAGGCTTGAACCGAGACTTCCTATTGAATTCATTAAAATATTCTCAGCACCGGACGGCAGCTTTCCCAACGGCATCCCCAATCCCATTTTGCCTGAAAACCGGGGCGTCACAATCGATGCGGTAATCGCTAATAAAGCGGATGTTGGGATTGCGTGGGATGGGGATTGCGACCGTTGTTTCTTCTTTGATGAGACAGGCGAATTCATAGAAGGGTACTACTTAGTGGGCTTTCTTGCCCAGGCTTTCTTGAGAGATAGACCAGGCTCAAAGATCGTCCACGACCCCAGATTGATTTGGAATACCGTCGAAATAGTGCATGAACACGGAGGCATTCCGGTAATGAGCAAGTCCGGCCACGCCTTTATCAAAGACAGAATGCGAAAGGAAGACGCTGTGTATGGCGGCGAGATGTCCGCGCATCATTACTTCAAGGAATTTGCATACTGCGACAGCGGTATGATTCCTTGGCTACTGCTGATTCAGACAATCAGCATGGAAGGCCGGCCATTATCTGAACTGGTGAAGGCCCGCATGGCGAAATATCCAGTCAGCGGTGAGATCAACCGGACCGTCTCTGACCCCATAGCGGTTATGCAGTCAGTAGAGGAATATTATAAGAACGATGCAATCTCTATAGATCGTATCGACGGGGTGAGCATGGAGTTTGACCGTTGGAGATTTAATCTCAGGCCCTCGAACACAGAGCCCGTCATACGACTCAACGTCGAGACGCGCCAGGACAAGGGCCTACTAGAGGAAAAAACTGATGAACTTGTGAGGATAATAGAGAAACTGGGAGCCTGAAGTCCTCCTATCCTCAATTCCTTATCAGGACCCGGGCTATGGTTGTGCCTCTGCGGCACTCAGCCCGGGCCTCTATTTTGTGTGGATCGAGGTTTAGATCTTTGGCGTGGCCGTTCCTAAACTCGATGCGTGCTCGACCGCTGTCCTCGTTGATGCTAATATTCATGTCTTGAAGATCCATGCGCAAGCCTATTCCCAAGGCCTTTAAGCTTGCTTCCTTGAGGGACCACAGGGCCGTGAGGTAGGCCCATTTATCCATGGAAGCCTCTGCAGATCTTTTCTCGTCTTCGGTGAAATAGTCTTCCACCCAGGCTTTACTTCTAGGCTTAACATTTTCTA
>Ga0172368_10001688_pt1 | contig 29614 bp, 24 predicted proteins | sample Lak11m_FD_114540 | JGI IMG/M metagenome (GOLD analysis project Ga0172368, IMG submission 114540) | Freshwater microbial communities from Kabuno Bay, South-Kivu, Congo - kab_022012_11m | ecosystem: Environmental > Aquatic > Freshwater > Lake | place: Democratic Republic of the Congo: South-Kivu...
ATTATAAATTTTACAAACAAGTTATTAACATTATGTTGCTGTTTATCATATAGATATAAAATATTTTCCTATCCGTATTTTAGCTAAATTTGGCTGCATTTCAATTTACCAAAGTAGAATTATGAGAAACTTTCAAAACAGGTTCCTCGTTGGGGAGGAGTTGTAGCCTGGAATTTTTATAATCAACTTCATGGATATATTCGTAAAATACCAGGTAAATAGGTTATTAATGAATAGTGGTGACCTGCTGGATATTATCAAGCAGGATCTGAAATATTATATTTTTAAGGGATCATCGCCGTTGTTAACACATCAGGGCAACGAATTTATTCATGAATCGGAAAGGGTTGCCCAGTTGATCATCACCGATCTGATGTTCATGAATGACAAAATCAAACCTGTCATTTCAGCACCACTGTTGTATGCCTTTCAAAAGGATATTTTTGAGTCAGAGGGCGATCCATTTGTACATGATTGGGAACAAATGCTTTTATCGGACCCATTCGTCATCATGAAAACAACAGGAAAATCCACTTTTCAATCATTCAGTCCTGACGATGATATTTTCTCATTTGCATTTATCACACTATCATCATTGATCAGGTCGGCGAGTGAGTTCATTAACTCCACGATGAGCGAGGTTATCCTTGATGAAAATAATTCGAATCCTTTCCCTGAATTGCTCCGGTTAAGTTATTCCCATTGTTCCGCGGAAAAGAAAGTTGTCGTGCAGGCATTGAGTGGCGTACATCAATCAGGTATCGTACTGCCATTGATGCTCGTTTCGGGAATTATCAGTCCTATGGAATATGCCAAAGGATTGATCGCCCTGAAAATTACAGGCATGGAACGAATGTCGGATGTGCTTCTCGATGTTGTTCATGTTCAGGATTATCTTGAATGTCTGGAACAGAAAAAGAACGGAGGGCGCCATATTGAATCTGCCATCAGGGAAGGGGAAAATGAGGTTACTGAATTCAAATCAACGCTGCGGTGGGATATCAGGGCAGCAAAAACCAACCCTGCCGTGGAACGTGCCAGTCTGAAAACGATCGCAGCTTTTCTCAATACAACCGGTGGTACCTTGTTGATAGGTGTAAGTGATGACGGTTCCATCCAGGGAATCGAAAGTGATAAATTCGTGAATGAGGATAAATTTTTGCTGCATCTCTGGACATTGATACGTACCTGCCTGGGAAGGGATGTTAGTACATACATCCACACGACACTTGAAAAAATGGATGACGGGACCGTCTGCATGGTACAGTGCAGGCAAAGCAACCGGCCGGTGTTTCTAAGGCAACCAGGTTTTGAAGAAGCGTTCTACATCCGGGTTGGACCATCAAGCAACGCTATGGATATCAGTGAAGCATTAAAATATATAGCGGATCATTTCAATAGCGGTTGAAGGTCACCAGTGGGGAATTCCAGGCCCTGGTTCTGTTCCGAAGGAATTGTTCATGAAGGGATTCTGGTAAAACGAACTTCCGGGATATGAATTTATCCCATCTGAATAGCGGAAACCAGCCTGGATAAATGCATGATCGCCGATCCTGTAACCGACATTAAAGTCAATTCCCTGTGCTCCACGGGATGAAACCGGACTGAATGGGTTGTATGGCAACGGGTCCTTGCTGACCGGGAATTGCTTAAAGGCTGAACCAGATATGGTAAGACGTTCATTTACGATGTATTGGCCGTCAACAAAGATCATGGCACTCGTGAAATTTCCATTGTTGCAATCCGCCTGCTCATTCCGGAACCGGGAACCGGTTTGGAAGTAATTTGTCTGGATGATGCTGATACCGCCGCCGAAACGAAGCCGTTTGTTCAGGTTATATGAAACGTGAGGCACAACGTATGTATTCAAAGCTGACCCGAATCCTGTAATGCTTGAAAATTGGGTACCGATTGTGATCCCATATTTAACTTTCTTTGGTTGAAAGAAAAATTCACTTGTGCTGAAGGTGGAATCAATCGTCATGACCTGGCAAAATACAGGTGCCATCATGAAAAACAGGAATGTAAAAGTTGGGATACGTTTCATATGGTGATCGCAAAGTTAACTATTCCCATTCATTTTGGCTGTTGCTTCAACGTGAAATATGTTAAATTATCGGTAAAAATCATCTGAAGCATTTTCAACAGAATGAACCGTACCATTATATTCTCCGCCTTATTGCGGGAAATCCCTGCCAGCCGGATGAATTTAGACAAAGTGATCGACTGGTTGGCTTCCAGGTATTCAAGAAGAAACTTTTCCGGATCGGTGAACTTCAGGTAGACACCTTTCGGGGTGTTTTCCAGTTTCCAGACCCTCAGCAGGATCCGGTTAGCCAAAAAATTCTGATCTTTAACGCGATGATAGGGGAGCCACTTCCCATCGGACTGTTGTGCAAAATGAGGCCTGGCGTCACTCTTAAGAATGATCACCTCAAGGATCGTCTTTTTATTCAGGTTCCATTCCTTAACACTGAATTCAACGGGAGGTTTGCAGTACTTTTTAGCCGCGGTCTCAACCATAAAATACTCCTCCCCGGAGCAGACTCCGGCCAGTTCTCCATTATCTTTTACACCAATTAACAACCGCCCTCCATCCGTATTGGCAAAGGAAACCAGGGTGCGGGCAATCTTGTGTGCATCAGCAATTTCAAATTTAAAATCAAGTTGCTGATGCTCTCCCTCGCCAATCAGTCTGGTTATATGATGCAACATTATCTGAATGCAATATTTTTCCTGGCTGTAATTTTCTCACAATAGTGACACCGGAGTTTCAGGTCTATTTTATCAATAACGGTAAACTTTGTACTGATCTCCTCATTGTTGGTAATACAGTTTGGATTAAAACATTTCACTATATTCTCGGCATAATCGGGAACTTCGACTTTTTTCTTTTCGATCACTTCGAAATTCCTGATGATTATGAGGGTCGCTGATGGTGCAAACAGTGCAATTTTATTGATTTCATCGCTTTTAAAAAACTTGTTGCTGACTTTAATGATCCCTTTTTTACCCATTTTCTGGCTGTCAAGGTTGGTGGCGATCAGCAACTGGTTCTGGTATTCGGTCAGGTTTAAAATTTTAATTACCTGGAATACACTTCCTGATGGAACATGGTCGATGACTGTGCCGTTTTCAATGGCCGATACCTTAAGTTCTTTTCTGAGAATGTCTTTTTCCATGATTATGGTTAATTTTCTGTTATTCAACAACACCAAGAATAGAGGCAAGCAAGGCCTGGCGAACGAAAACCCCATTAAGCGCCTGTTTGAAATAATAGGCCTTCGGATTATCATCCACGTCAGTGGTAATCTCACTTACGCGGGGAAGCGGATGCATGATCTTCAGATTTGGCTTGGCCCCGGCAAGCATACTGTTGCGTAGGATATAGGCGTACTTCACTTTTTCATAATCCAATGGATCAGAAAACCGTTCTTTCTGGATCCTGGTCATATACAGGATATCAACTTTTGGAATGACCTCTTCCAGGTCGGTCGACTGGCTGTATTCAAGATTTCGCTCTTTTATCGAATTTTTAACCGTACTCGGAAGCTTCAATTCAAGCGGCGATACAAGATGAAAAGTCGTTCTGTAATTGCATAGCGCCTGAACAAGCGAATGAACAGTTCGCCCGTATTTAAGGTCGCCCACGAAAGCAACATTCAGATTATCCAGGGAACCCTGGGTTTTCCTGATTGAATAAAGGTCAAGGAGTGTTTGTGTCGGATGCTGATTGGAACCATCACCGGCATTAATAATAGGGATCTTAGAGATTTCACTGGCAAACCGTGCACTCCCTTCCCTGGGATGGCGCATGACGATGATGTCACAGTAGTTACTGACCGTGAGGATGGTATCGCGCAACGATTCTCCTTTTGTTACGCTGGAACTGGAAGCATCGGTGAAGCCGATTACGCGGGCTCCGAGACGAGTGGCAGCGCTTTCAAAACTAAGCCGGGTCCGTGTTGACGGTTCAAAAAAGAGGGTAGCCACAACAAAGTCTTCTAAAATTCGCTGTTTGGGTAGTTTCTCAAATGCACCGGCCAGATCAAGGATCCGAATATGCTCCTCACGCGTAAAATCATTGATGGAAATTAAACTTCTGTTCTTCATTACCTGGGTCTTAATCGTTTATTACCAATTAAACAAATTTAAAAAAAATCCCGGTGAAAACCGGGATTTTTTTGCTACTTTATTTTGTGTTTTTTCAAAAAACCATTCAGGATTTCATCCAGGTCGGGTTTCCCGATTTCCTGAAGATCATAGTAAACTCTCGAGTTTGGTTTTTTGATCTTCACCAGGCGGTTGAGATCGATCGGTGTGGCTATCACAACTGAATCACATACAACCTTATTTATGGTCGCTTCAAGATCCTTTACCTGCTGATCGCCATAACCCATCGCGGGCAGTAACAGACCAATATTGGGATAGATTCTGAAGGTTTCAGCTAATTTGCCAACAACATACGGTCGGGGATCAACCAGTTCGGCAGCGCCATATTTCTGTGCAGCAACAACACCGGCGCCGATCTTCATCTCACCATGTGTGAGTGTCGGCCCATCCTCGATCACCAGAACTCTTTTACCCCGGATAATTGACTCATCATCAACACGTATCGGTGAAGCTCCATCAACAACGATCGCTTTCGGATTGATCTTCTGGATATTGTCGCGGACAGTCTTAATATGTTCCGGGTAGGCAGAATCGATTTTATTCAGAATAACAACATCTGCAATGCGGATATTGACCTCACCGGGATAATAATTCAATTCTGCGCCAGGACGATGCGGATCGGCAACAGTGACCATCAGGTCAGGTTTATAAAATGGGAAATCATTGTTCCCGCCATCCCAGAGGATGATATCACAGCCTTTGGGATCTTTCTCAGCAGCGCGGAGAATCGCCTCGTAGTCCACCCCGGCATAAATAACGTTCCCTCGTACCACATGCGGTTCGTACTCCTCCATCTCTTCAATGGTGCATTTGTGCTTTTTCAGGTCCTTCACAGTTTCAAAACGCTGTACTTTCTGCGCCACCAGATCGCCATAAGGCATTGGATGACGGACAGCCACAACCTTTAAACCCTTGGCCATCAGGATTTCAATGATCCGGCGCGACGTCTGACTTTTACCACAACCTGTGCGTGTTGCACCGACCGCAATGACCGGCTTGGTACTCTTGATCATGGTGTCCTTAGGACCGATCAGCAGAAAATTTGCACCTGCGGCATTTACGATGGAACTCACATGCATGACCCTCTGATAAGGAACATCGCTGTATGCAAAGTTGCATATCTCAACGTTGTATTTCCTGATCAGGGCAACTAATTCTGATTCGGCATATATGGGAATGCCTTTTGGATAAAGTTTTCCTGCCAGTGCGGCAGGGTATTTTCGTCCTTCTATGTCCGGAATTTGTGCAGCTGTAAAAGCCACCACGTTGAATTCCGCGTTGTCGCGGTAATACGTGTTGAAATTGTGAAAATCTCTACCTGCAGCACCAATGATGATTACATTTTTTTTCATGCTAACCTCGCTTTTTGTGTTGGATAATTATAGTTTTGATGTTTTTGTCGTCAGGAGATTGTGTGCAAACCTACTCATTTTTTGAGAACTGTCAAAACCACAACTGAAAATTTTCTCAAGAACCAATGATGTAAAACGCGATATAACAAATATCAACCGCTTATGAAAGAAACTATTCGATTTTACTGAAATCAGGTTAATTTTGCAGCGAAATAATAAAGAAAATGATCGAACCGAAAATATTGGAACACACCTGTGAAGCTGTGCTGAACCTTTATGGATATGTGCTTAACAAGAATTCAATTGGTCTGGAAAAAACCAATAAAGAGATAACCGGCGATTTTACAATTGTGGTCTTTTCTTTGCTTAGAATGTCTAAAAGATCACCTGAAGCAACTGCCACAGACATCGGAACTTTTCTAAAGCTTAAAATGCCGGAAATCGAATCTTTCAATGTCATCAAGGGATTTCTTAACCTGGTTTTAAGCGATCGTTACTGGATCACATTCCTGGTCAAAAATGCGGTTCATCCTGATTTTGGCTTTCATAAACTTCGTCATGAACGCCCGGTGGTGTTAGAATATTCATCTCCGAATACCAATAAACCATTACATCTCGGCCATATCCGAAATAATTTACTTGGATTTTCACTCGCTGAGATACTGAAAGCCAACGGCCATAACGTCATTAAAGTAAACCTTGTGAACGATCGCGGGATCCATATCTGCAAGTCCATGCTTGCTTACATGAAGTGGGGGAAAAATGAAACGCCTGATTCAACTGGTATGAAGGGTGACCATTTGATCGGGAAGTATTATGTACTGTTCAACGATCATTATAAGGCTGAAATACATGATCTGATTGAGAAAGGACTCACCGAGGAGGAGGCAGAACGACAGGCGCCACTGATCATGGAAGCGCAGGAAATGCTTCGGAAATGGGAAGCAAAAGATCCTGAAACAATTGATTTATGGAGGCGGTTGAATGGATGGGCTTATGACGGATTTGACCTGACCTATCGCCGATTGGGGGTTGATTTTGATCATATTTATTATGAAAGTGAAACCTATCTGCTTGGGAAAAACATGGTAACAGAGGGTCTTGAAAATGGATTGCTGGTTCAGAAAGGGGATGGAAGCGTTTGGGTTGATCTGACAGACGAAGGACTGGATGAGAAACTGCTTCTGCGTGCCGACGGCACCTCTGTTTACATGACCCAGGATATCGGAACCGCGCAGTTGCGTTTTGATGATTACCATCCTGCCTCCATGATCTATGTTGTGGGGAATGAGCAGAATTATCATTTTGATGTTCTGAAAAGAATACTGGTCAGGCTGGGAAAGGAATTTGCCGCGAACATTCATCATCTTTCCTATGGCATGGTAGAACTTCCGCAGGGGAAAATGAAATCGAGGGAAGGAAGCGTGGTTGACGCGGATGACCTGATGGATGAGATGTACCGGACGGCTGAAGAAACCACCCGCGAACTTGGTAAATCCAATGAACTGTCTGACAATGAAGCCTTCGAATTATTCAATACCATTGGTTTGGGTGCGTTGAAATATTTTATACTGAAGGTGGATCCTAAGAAAAACATGTTGTTTGATCCTAAGGAATCAATAGACTTTAATGGAAATACAGGCCCTTTCATCCAGTATACCTATGCCCGCATTCAATCTCTCCTGACAAAAGCAAATTCAAGCGGCATTCTATGGGAAGATGCAAAAATTTCGTTACATAATAATTTGTTGCCGCTCGAGAAAGACTGCATAAAACGGTTATATCAGTTTCAGGAAGTCGTACAGCAGGCCGGGAAAGAATTAAGCCCTGCCATCATGGCAAATTACGTGTTTGAACTTGCCAAAGGATTCAATCAGTTTTATCAGGAATTACCTGTTTTGAAAGAATCAGATAAGGAAAAGGTCGTTCTGCGCCTGATGATAACCAGTTTTGTGGGAGTCACAATCCGGAAATCGATGTCGCTGCTGGGTATTCAGGTACCAGAAAGGATGTAAAACGATAAAAGGCCATCCCAAAACGATGGGACAGCCTTTTACCACGTAAATGTTTATTTGTTATTCTTTTATGAATTTTGTATTTGATCTGCCATGGGCAGTTTCAACGTTCACAAAGTAAACTCCCTTGCTCAATGCACTGATATCAATAGATCCGCCAATTCCCTGGTAAACAATTTTACCATTGAAATCGGTAATTGAAATACTATTGATAGTTCCGTTCGAAACAATGTTGAGCTTGTTCGTAACAGGATTAGGATAGATCATGACGCCAGTTTTTTCGGTTTCATTAATACCTACTCCAACTACATCGAGTGTAACAGGTACACTAAAGACCGGTGTCGCCGGGTCATTGCTCAATAGTTTTATAATAGCCTGGTATTGACCAAGAACCAGGTTGGTTGTCGTAAAGGTCAATAACAGTGGTACATTGGCAGCCGGAAGTACAGTTCCTGACATTGGTGCAACGGTCAGCCATTGCGAGATAGGAGTACCAACAAGATTGGCGCGGATATTCCAGTTGTAGTCGAGACCAGGTGAAAGGTGGCTCCAGCCGACTCCGGTACTCAGGAAATCTCCATTGGGATCAGCAGGACCGCCGTCGGTGCCCGGTATATAAATGGTCGGGGTGGTTTGTGTGAAATTATATCCAACCCAGAGATCTTCACCAGTGACTTTCACTGGTGTCGTCAGGGTGACAGTTTCCCAACTGGCACCTGCCGGAGTGAAATCCTGCTCGTATAACAAAGCCCCAGGTTCATAGGTGTTACCCATCCCATAAATTTTAATTTTCATGAGGTTGGAAGCAGGAGGAGTGTTAAGGTCATTGACAAATAATTCAATCGATGTAAGATCAAGACCTGCCCACGGGAGCGTCATGCTGTTGGTGAAACGTGCGGCAACCGTAACGGTTACAGGTGGTGTATTCCAGCCAACAGCGGAGGCATTGTCACCATCATAGTGAAGTTGTGCCGTTGCATCGTTCATCGGAGCAAGAGCGCCTGGATTTGGGGTAGGATCGGTTGTAATATTTGACAACACCTTTTTTACGGTGACATTATTGGTTGTCTCCTGTCTGACGGGGGAATTCTTCAGTGCATCAACTTCGTAAATTACATTAACATCGAAAGTCAGATCTGCCGTACCTGTATTGTTAACGGTGAGATTTTCGTCGCCGCTGGTTCCGCCGACAAGCCACTTATAAACAGTTGTCGGTGTAGCTCCGACAATTGGAACTGCCCCACTTTGAGTTTCGGCAAAATATACGTCATCGATAAAATAAGCGGGAATTTCACTGGAACCTGATTTTTCACCAGCAAAAAAGTCAACACCACCAAGTTGATTGGTCCCACCTGGTGCACTTGCTTCATTACTGAAAGGCCAAGTATGAAGTAAAACGCCGTCGATATATAACTTTATCTCGTCAGCATCCAGATCGATTTCATGCTTTACTTCAACCCACTGATCATGCAGGTAAGAGCCAAAAGTGGTATTCCCACCCTCCAGAAGTTCAATCGTGCCGGCTGTACGGAAATACACCTCAAAAGCCCATTCGATTCCCGGGGATTGCATATGTTGAATATTGTAATAACCGCATTTCCCGGTTTCGATATACATAAACCAACTCAATTCATAAGCTCCTGATATTTTATTACCAAGTTTAAGAATTGCATCCGTTTGTCCGCCGACCTTGTCTGCCGATCCGGACATAGGAGTACTGTGGCTGAAAGAATTCATTATCTGAATGTCTTCACCGCCACCTGGCTGATTTGACCACGTTGTCCACCATGTTGGGTTAACAACACCTAAAAAACTGCTAAGTGCATAGGTATCAAGATCATCCTCGTAAAGTACTGTTTGTGAGGATGCATACCCTGCAAACATAAACAGCAATGCAAACAAAAATAAAATTTTCTTCATGATTGAAAAGATTTAGTGAATAAATATTGTTTGTACAAACTTACAACGTTTTTCATTGTTATGATTGCTTTTATTAAAAAAAATCTGCAAAAAAGAAACTTTTATTTTGACGGTGTAAACCAGCATCCAAAAAGGGTGGTATTCATTACGCTGGCTTCCGGTGTTAATTTTAATTACTAATTTTGCAAAATTAACTGATAAACTGGTCAGAACCGTTAAATACACCAATTGTTTTTCACCCGTTCACCTGCTTACCCGTTTACCCGTTTACCATTTATTTTAACATAAAGACGTCATACTAACATGTTTGAAGGATTAAGCGATAAACTCGACCGTGCATTCAAAGTTCTGAAGGGACATGGACACATCACAGAGATCAATGTGGCCGATACACTGAAGGATGTCAGAAAGGCATTGCTCGACGCCGATGTCAGTTTTAAGATTGCCAAACAGTTTACCGATACGGTAAAGGAAAAGGCCTTAGGTCAAAATGTATTGACAGCAGTTTCTCCAGGTCAGTTGATGGTTAAGATTGTTCATGACGAACTGGTCGACCTCATGGGAGGACAAAAGACAGAACTGAATATAAAAGGTGAGCCTGCCATCATTCTCATTGCCGGTTTGCAGGGATCGGGAAAAACCACTTTCGCTGCCAAACTTGCAAATTATTTAAAAACAAAGAAAGGGAAAAGGCCGTTACTCGTTGCCTGTGATGTATATCGCCCGGCAGCTATTGAACAGTTGAGAGTGCTGGGTCAGCAAACAGAAGTGGACGTATACACTGAGGATGCCTCAAACGACCCTGTTAAAATTGCGAAAGCATCGATATCTTATGCAAGGGAAAAAGGATATAATATTGTAATTGCAGATACAGCCGGACGTTTATCTGTTGATGAACAGATGATGAATGAGATCGCGAACATTAAAGGCACGATCAGGCCGCAGGAGACACTCTTCGTGGTCGATTCCATGACAGGTCAGGATGCGGTGAATACGGCCAAGGCATTCAACGAACGACTTGATTATGATGGGGTGGTCCTTACAAAATTGGATGGCGACACCAGGGGCGGCGCTGCCTTAAGTATCAAATCGGTCGTTAATAAACCGATTAAATTTGTTGGACTCGGTGAAAAAATGGAAGCCATTGATATTTTTTATCCCGAAAGGATGGCCGACCGGATCCTGGGGATGGGCGACATTGTTTCACTGGTCGAAAAAGCACAGGAGCAATATGACGAAGAGGAAGCTCAGAAACTTCAGAAGAGGATTGCCAGGAACCAATTCGATTTCAATGACTTTCTTTCCCAGATCAGGCAGATTAAAAAGATGGGTAATGTGAAGGACCTGCTTGGTATGATTCCCGGAATGGGTAAAGCCATCCGGAACCTGGAAATCGACGACAACTCATTCAAGGGAATAGAGGCCATCATCCATTCCATGACTCCCGCTGAACGCGTAAATCCTGCGGTCCTGAACGGTAGCCGGCGTAAACGGATTGCAAACGGATCGGGAACGAATATCCAGGATGTTAACCGGTTGATCAAACAATTTGAAGATACCCGTAAAATGATGAAAATGGTCACGGCAAACAAGGGAAAAAACATGTCCAATGTCATGCGGAATATGAAAAATATGAATTAACACTCCGGTTGATGAAACTTTTAGACGGGAAATTGATCTCAGACCAGATCAAAGGTGAAATTGCAAAAGAGGTTAAAGAGCAATATTTAGACAAGGGGATCAACCCTCCGCATGTTGCAGCTATTCTGGTTGGCGATGACCCGGCGAGTCTTACTTATGTTACAGCAAAGGAGAAGGCCTGTCGTGAAGTGGGTTTTATTTCTTCGGTTTACAAGTACCCGGAAACGATCACCCAACAATTGTTACTTGAAGTTGTCGATTTTCTGAATGCCGACGATGAAATCAGTGGTTTTATCGTTCAGCTTCCTCTTCCGTCGCATATTGATGAGTACAAGATCATTGAACATATTGACCCGGCCAAGGATATAGATGGTTTTCATCCTGTCAATCTGGGGAAAATGGTGTTGAACCTTCCTTGCTTTTTACCAGCGACTCCTTATGGTATTATTACCCTGCTGGACCGGTATAACATTGAGACAACCGGGAAAAACGTTGTCGTACTTGGCCGGAGTCATATCGTTGGAACCCCGGTCAGTATCCTGCTTTCACGCAAATCGGATCCCGGGAATGCAACCGTTACCTTATGCCACAGCCTGTCAAAGGATATCGCTGAACTTACATCAAGGGCCGACATACTTATCGTCGCCATGGGTAAGCAGGGCTTTGTAACTGCCGAAATGGTCAGACAGGATGCCGTGGTCGTTGATGTCGGAGTCCACCGGGTCCCGTCAGCAGAAACAAAATCCGGATTCAGATTGACCGGAGATGTTGATTTTGAAAAAGTTTCACGAAAGTGCAGCTATATCACTCCTGTTCCCGGCGGTGTCGGGCCTATGACCATTGTTTCGTTGCTCCAGAATACCCTGAAAGCAGCGAAAAGAGAAGTAATCTGAACCTATTGGAACCATCGACAGATATGTTATTGCATGAGGGTCGTGTACTCCCGGTAATGGAGGAGTTCTACACCCTGCAGGGTGAAGGATTTAATACTGGCCAGGCGGCCTATTTTATACGTGTGGGTGGATGCGATGTCGGATGTAAATGGTGCGATGTCAAGGAATCATGGAATTCTAACGATTTCCCTCCGGTTTCTACTGATCTGATCGTAAAACATGCTTCCTCTTATCCGGCTAAAGCTATTGTTGTTACCGGTGGTGAACCATTACTATATAATATGGATTACCTCTGCAAGGAGTTACATGACCGCGGAATCAGGATATTTCTTGAAACATCAGGATCACAACCGCTCAGCGGAAATTGGGATTGGATATGCCTTTCACCGAAAAAAGATGCACCCCCGGTAAAGGAGATCATGCAGAAAGCAAATGAAATCAAGGTGATCATCCACGATGAAACTGATTTTCAATGGGCTGAAGAAATGGCTCAATTTGTTGCGCCATCCTGCTTTCATTATTTGCAGCCCGAATGGAGCAGGGTGGAAACAATGATGCCGGAAATTATCCGTTATATAAAAGCGAATCCCGTATGGCGGATATCCCTGCAGAGTCATAAATACATGCACATTCCATGATCCCTTTGCGCATTCTCCTTTCATTGTTCATTGTTCATTGTTCATTGTTCACTGTCTTTGGACAAGGGTACCACCTGTCAACCCAGAACAAAAAAGCTGAGAAGTGGTTTTACACCGCGGTTGATTCCTATCAGGCAAAAAATTTCGACAAGGCAATTATCGAAGTAAACAAAGCGATTGAACAGGACCAGGCATTTACGGAGGCCTATATCCTGCAGGGTGATATATATGCTGATGACCGGCAATATGGGAAGGCGGTTGGTTCTTATCAGTCAGCAATTAAAACAAACAAACCATATTCCCCTAACCTCTATTATATCCTGGCCAACATTCAGTTAAATCTTGGACGATATGTTGACTCCCGTTCGAATTTTCAGCGTTTCCTTGAAGTTGAAGGCCTGCCTGAAACGAAACGGCAACAGACAGAGATGAAAATTAAATCCTGTGATTTTGCCATTCGTTGTGTGGCGGATCCTGTTCCTTACGAACCTGTAAATATGGGTGATAGCATTAATACCCGGTATGATGAATACATTAATGCCATTACGGCCGATGAAGAAAGATTATATTTTACGCGTAAAGATCCCAGGAGCAGTAAGACAATTGATCAAAACCAGGAGTTCGAAGAAGAATTCTACATCAGCCGAAAGGTCGATTCTTCATGGTCCCGGGCAATAAACCTTGGTACACCAATTAATAGCCATGGAAATGAAGGCGCCATTAATATTTCACCTGATGGCAAATACCTTTTTTTTGCCGCCTGTAACCGCGAAGACGGGTATGGAAGTTGCGATATCTACTGGGCGAAGCGGTCCGGTAACCAATGGTCTGTGCCCGTGAATCTTGGTTCTGGAGTTAATTCGTCACAATGGGACTCACAACCGTCCTTTTCGTCAGATGGCAAAACGCTATACTTCGCCAGTAAACGTATGGGTGGTAAGGGAAGTTCGGATATCTGGCAATCATACATTCAGCCCGATGGGCAGTGGAGTATTCCGGTAAACCTGGGTGATTCGGTAAATTCCACGGCTGAAGAGATGGCGCCATTTATACATCCCGATGATCAAACACTCTATTTTTCTTCCAAAGGGCATCCGGGACTCGGCGGGTATGATCTTTTTTATGCCCGTAAAAACATGAACGGTGAATGGCGCCAACCAGTGAACCTTGGTTATCCGATCAATACACATTCCGATGAAATTACCCTGGTTGTCAATGCAAAAGGAAACCAGGCGTTTATTTCATCCGATATACCAGGAGGAAACGGGCGTCAGGATATTTACAAATTTGAACTTTACAGCGAAGCCAGGCCGCTGCGGACGACCTATTTCAAAGGGATCGTGTATGATGTTGAAACGAAAGAAAAGCTGGAAGCCCGTTTCGAACTGATCGATCTTTCCAGTTCAAAGACTTGCGCTGAAGCCTCGTCCGATAAATTGACCGGAGCATTTTTGTTGGCGCTGCCGACTGAGAAAAATTACGCACTGAATGTTTCCAGGGATGGCTATCTCTTCTATTCTGATAATTTCTTCCTTGCCGGAACAAACTCACAAGCGAAACCTTTTATTAAGGATATACCGCTAAAACCAATAAAAATAGGAGAGGCCGTTATCTTGAAGAACATTTTCTTTGACACCGATCAATCTATTCTTAAGGATGAATCGCTTGCAGAACTTCAGAAATTGACAGGATTCCTGCAGAAAAATCCGGCATTAAAAATCAGGATCGCCGGCCATACTGATAATGTTGGGACCGAAGAACATAATCTCGCACTCTCCCGCGACCGGGCAAAAGCGGTTTATGAATTCCTTCTTCAACATAATATTGCACCGGTGCGACTTTCATTTGAAGGTTATGGTTTCAGTCAACCGGTCGATGTCAACACCACCGAGCAGGGGCGGGCGAATAACCGCCGCACTGAATTTAAAGTGGTTGGTAATTAAATATTTATTTATACCTTTGCACCCCTTAAAATTCTGCATTGTTCCATGATTAATATTACCTTACCCGATAATTCGGTTCGTCAATATCCGGAAGGGGTAACCGGATTCGATATTGCTAAAAGCATCAGCGAAGGACTGGCGCGTAATGTGCTTTCAGTCCGGGTCAATGATGAGGTTTGGGATGCAACCCGCCCAATTTCAACGGATGCTAAAATCAGATTGTTCACCTGGAGCGATGCTGAAGGGAAAGCAACTATGTGGCATTCCTCGGCTCATTTAATGGCAGAAGCCATTGAAATGTTGTACCCGGGAGTGAAATTCGGCATTGGTCCTGACATAGAGAATGGTTTTTACTATGACATCGACTTTGCCAATTATTCGATATCCTCCGATGATTTTCCCAAAATTGAGCAGAAAATCCTTGAACTGGCAAAGGAAAAACAGAATTTCATCCGGAAGGATATAACCAAAACCGACGCTCTGGCTTATTTTACTTCAAAGGGTGACGAATACAAGATTGAGTTGCTACAGGGCCTCAACGACGGCCAGATCACTTTTTATGAGTCCGGGAAATTCACCGATCTTTGCCGGGGACCGCATATTCCGGATACAGGATTCATCAGGGCAGTTAAACTGATCTCGATAGCGGGCGCTTACTGGCGCGGCGATGAAAAACGCAAGCAACTTACACGCCTTTACGGGATTACTTTCCCGAAACAAAAGGAGCTTGATGAATTTCTTGTCTTCCTCGAGGAGGCAAAAAAGCGTGACCACCGTAAATTAGGCAGAGAACTTGAACTGTTTGCGTTTTCACAAAAAGTCGGCCTTGGCCTTCCTTTGTGGCTGCCCCGTGGCGCTGCATTGCGCGAAAGACTGGAGATGTTTCTGAAAAAGGTGCAGAGAAAAGCCGGTTATGAGCAGGTCATCTGCCCGCATATCGGCAATGTCGAATTATACAAAACCTCCGGGCATTACCAGAAATACGGAGAGAGTTCCTTTCGCCCGATCTCCACACCCGTTGAAGGAGAGGAATTCTTCCTGAAACCCATGAATTGTCCTCACCACTGTGAGATATATAAGGTAAAACCGCGATCATACCGCGACCTCCCTGTCCGGCTTGCTGAATTTGGAACAGTTTACAGGTATGAGCAAAGCGGTGAATTGCATGGATTAACCCGTGTCCGCGGATTTACCCAGGATGATGCGCATATTTTCTGCACCCCTGAACAGGTGAAAGAAGAATTCAAAGGGGTGATGGATATCGTGATGCTCATCTTTAAAGCCCTTGATTTTAAAGATTTTATCGTTCAGATCTCTTTACGTGACCCTGATAATAAAGAGAAGTATATCGGATCTGATGAAAATTGGGAGAAGGCCGAACGTGCCATCATGGAGGTTGCCGAAGAACGTGAATTAAATACCGTTATCGTATTAGGCGAGGCTGCCTTTTATGGCCCGAAAATGGACTTTATGGTCAAGGATGCCCTCGGAAGAAAATGGCAACTGGGAACCATCCAGGTAGATTATAATTTGCCTGAACGATTTGAACTTGAGTATATTGGTAATGACAACCAACGGCATCGCCCGGTTATGATCCATCGTGCACCGTTTGGTTCGATGGAACGGTTCGTTGCTGTTTTGTTGGAACACACTGCCGGTAATTTTCCGTTGTGGCTTACCCCGGATCAGGTTATTGTGCTGCCAATCAGTGAGAAATATCAGGAATATGCAAAAAAAGTTTTTAATTTGCTAAATAATTCCGAAATTCGCACCCTGATTGACGACCGGAATGAAAAGGCAGGTAAGAAGATCCGGGACGCCGAACTTATGAAGGTTCCCTTTATGCTCGTTGTGGGAGAACGCGAGGAAAATGAAGGAACGGTGTCTGTCCGCAGACACGGGCAGGGTGACCTGGGACCGCAAAAAATTGAAGATTTCATCAGCTTCGTTCATAAGGAAGTCAAAAACGAACTCGGTGAAATTATGTGAAATATGAACATAGTATTCATTAATCATTGGAGGAAATAAAATAGTAACACAATTCAGCGGCCCGAGACGATATCCGAAACCGGGGAAAAAAGAAGAACCTTACAACATCAACCAATGGATCAAAGCTCCGGTCGTACGTGTAGTTGGTGAAAATATTGAACCTGGCATCTATAACATCCGTGAAGCCTTAAATATTGCCGAAGGAAAAGGCCTTGACCTTGTCGAAATATCACCCACTGCGAATCCTCCCGTTTGCAAGGTGATCGACTACAAAAAGTTTCTTTACGAGCTTAAAAAGAAGCAGAAGGAGATGAAGGCCAAAACCGCTAAAATAATTGTGAAAGAGATCCGGCTAGGTCCGAATACCGATGATCATGATTTCAACTTCAAATTGAATCATGCCATTAAATTTTTAAAAGATGGCGCCAAGGTGAAAGTTGATGTTTTTTTCAAAGGTCGTTCGATCATCTATAAAGAACAGGGGGAACTGATCCTGCTTAAGTTTGCTCAATTGCTGGTGGAGGTAGGAAAAATCGAACAATTACCCCGCCTCGAAGGTAAACGCATGATCATGATCATCACCCCTAAAAAATAGTAAAGACGCACCATGGTGCGTCTTTACATAGAGTACCATTAATCATAATATATATCTAATCATCAAAACCAGTAACATGCCAAAAATGAAGACTAAATCCGGGGCTAAAAAACGATTCGCTCTTACGGGCACCGGTAAAATCAAACGGAAGCATGCTTACAAAAGCCACATCCTGACCAAGAAAACCACGAAACGGAAACGTAATCTTACGTATTCAACACTGGTCCACAAGGCCGATGAAGCCAATGTAAAAGAGATGCTCCAGGGTTAATAATTTATTGTTTAACTTGTGATTAGCTTCAAAAGATTCCCGGGACCGGGAGCGCTAACGCAAAAAATCAGAAACCATGCCAAGATCAGTTAATGCAGTCGCCTCGCGGGAGAGAAGAAAAAAAATCCTGAAACGGGCCAAAGGACAGTTCGGAAGAAGAAAGAATGTTCTAACCGTCGCGAAAAATTCAGTTGAAAAAGGGTTGACTTATGCTTACCGAGACCGCCGGACCAAGAAACGGAATTTCAGGGCTTTGTGGATCACCCGTATCAATGCCGGTGTACGCCAATATGGGATGTCCTATTCGGTTTTCATTGCAAAACTTGCTGAGAAGAACATCACACTAAACAGAAAGACCCTGGCCGACTTAGCCATGAACCACCCGGAAGCCTTCAAGGCTGTTGTTGAAGAACTTAACAGCTAACAGCGGGATGAATCATACTAAAAAGCCGTTCTGATCATACAGAGCGGCTTTTTTATTGCTTTTGTGAACGATTTATATAATTTTCAATAAATACACCTACTTTATCAGCCGGAATTCGCTTCGCGATGATCTCCTTTTTTCTGTCCAAAAGATAGATGACAGGTGTAGATATGATATCATATTGTTCATGATAATCACCGGTCAGCGTCCGGGGACCATCCACATTGATCCATGTCATCTTCCTTTTCTTAATGGAATTCTTCCATTTAACCAGCGAAGTATCTGAACAAACTGAAAAAATCTCAAAATTGTATTTGTCCTTATTTTGGTCATAAAACTCTTTGAGGATTGGGATCTCCTTCTCACAATGGCCACAATCTGGGTCCCAGAACAATAACAATAGAAAATCAGCATCGATGGCATGCATCGAAACCAACTGGAGGTTGGTATCCTGCATGATCATGTTCGGGGCGATCTTTCCTATCAGCAACGGTCTGATTTTATTGGCTTTTTTTATGATGTTGTCATTAACCGTCTTGGTGATCCACGTCGTTTGTCCGGTAATATAATAGGTATCGACTAAATGGATGAATACCTTGTCGAATCCCATAAATTCAGGATTTTCGTACCGGTAAGTGGTGAACCAGATGATATATTTGAACATTTCAGGGTTAGGCCTCGCGTTTTCGATCATGATATCTGCCTCACGGATGACACTGTCAGGATTCTGAACAACCATGTTGTCAAAGTACTTCTTTAATTTGTTATGAAAAACGGGTGTTCTCAGTAAACGGTCGTCGGTAAAATCGGTACCATCCCAGTAATGTTTCTTGTAGTACCGGTAGGAAAATGTCGAATCGGGTTTGCCATTTGCAAGGATCGGTATTTCAGGTATTTCCGGTTCTTTCATGGCATTGAGCATAAAGGCAGTAAAGCTGTCCGGGTATCTTTCAATGATGTCAAGTTTAAAGACAATCAGTTCCTTGTTGATCCCGTTTACCTGATCGGAATACATTTTGAGTGAGTCTTTCTGTTCGTTCACAGCCTTTGCTTTTTTCTCCAGTTCCTGCACCTGATTATATTTATCCCTGTTGTAGCGAAGATATTTATAAAACAATATGTTTTCAGGGGAGTCTTTAATGATCATTTTATCGACCGGATCATCTTTAGATGTTTCCATGGAGAATTTATGGTCATTATTGACCACAAAATCAAAGAAGAGCTTATCTGTAATGATAAAGACATAAAGTCCTTTTGGAAGATCGGCGGGGGACTTAAAGGTACAGCGCCCTGAACCATCGACCTTTAATGTATCTTTGATATAGGTTCCGCTGCTGTAATAATAAGCAATCATGCAGGTTGTGTCCTTTAGCCCATCGATTTTAAATTTAATAACGTATGGCGATTGCCCTAAAACGGCGAATACCATTACATTCAGAAAAAATGACAGGATAACTGTTCTTATTTTGGTCATGATGGATCTGGAGGTTTAATAGGATTAGTGGGGGAGATGCTCCTTCCGTAAAAGATCATTTACTGATTTAACCGGATTAAAGGTGATGACCGGAACCTCGACAAAAATTGTGATCCAGTATGCCATGGCTCCATTCCAGAGGCCAGGTAGTTCCTGTGCTTTCAATATATTCCCGCCGCTTGACTTCCGGGAAATGAATCCTGTATTTTCATCCATGAAATCGCGCAAGTCAAATGGTTTACCTTCGAAATCTTTGGTGCAACATACCAGGTCAACCGGGTTAAAATGTGTCGCCTGGGCTGCAATCGCTTTTTGAGCCGGATCATCAAAGTCAATTTGCGAAGATTCAACGATCTGAAGGGATATCTTCCGGTCCCCGTCCATTACCCAAAACGGCCCCCCGCCAGGCTCACCCTCATTCTTAACCATACCGCATACCCTGATCGGCCGGTTTAACAGATTATATAAAGTGCTGACCGGGTACTCAATCTGATTCGCACCGGCATCCTTCGGCAGATCAAGACAAAGTTTTTCCCTGGCAAAATCAACAATTTCTTTCAATTCTTCAGGATCCGGGTTATGATCCGTTAATTTGATCAGAAACCCTGAAATGGCTTCCCTTAGGAACAACAGGTATCCTCCTAGCAGTTTCTTATACTGATATGTTGTATCTTTAAGATAATCGGGAACAATATTGTCGATGTTCTTGATAAAAATCAGGTCAGCGTCAATTTTATTAAGGTTGTCCAGTAACGCGCCATGCCCGCCCGGTCTGAACAGGAGTGAGCCATCAGGGTTGCGCACAGGTTGATTGGTTTCATCTACGGCAATGGTATCCGTTGAAGGTTCCTGAATTGAAAATGAAATGTCATATTTAATGCCATACCTTGTTTCATAAAAGGTTGTGACATTTTCAAATAGTTCCTTAAATTTATCATGGTGTTCCGGGGTTATCGTAAAATGAATGCGTGCCGTTCCGGAATGATCCGTGGTATACGCTGCAGCTTCGACCAGGTGCTCTTCTGCCGCAGTACGGGAACCGTCCCAGTATTGATGAAATTTAAGCAATGCTTTTGGCAGATTAGCATAGTTCAGTCCATTTACGGACAGAATTTGGTCGATTATGGAGACATAGTCCTGGTTTTCCAGTAGTTGGTTCACAGATTTTCCTGATTCAGCGATGAGGGAGGACAAATCGTCAAAAAAAGCAGTCTGTTCCAGATTGGCTATAAAATAATGAGGGGAATCTGGACCCTGGTCCTTCGAAAGAAGCGCTCTGCCGGCTTCATCGGGCGAATATTGTTCCCTGAATTCAAATAGGTGTCTGAACATCCTGCTTGCCGCGCCGGAGGCAGGAACAAATTTCACAACGATAAACCCTGGCAGCTTGTTTTCAAAGTACTCCCTGAAATATATAAGTTGTTCGTCATCAAAGGTAAGTATACCATCCCCTGTAATGGCAGGCCTTATAAGATGGATAAAAGGAAATCCGGATATAAAATGATCAATTTGTTTTTGGATTACCAGTAAATCAATCCCTTTGCTCTTGATTTGAACAAGATCCCGTTGATTGAACATAGTAAAACAGGTTACTAATTTTAGGCAAATTTATTCTAAAAAAATGAAAGAGACATGTATTATTCTTTCAGATCTTCCGGATTAACAAGCCGGGCAATATTCATTTGCTGGTACCAAATTATAGCTCAATCAGTCAATTATTGTTTGAAAATGCAGCTTCCATTTGTAAAACAAATGAGGTGGAATGATCATAAACATTTTATATAATGTTCAAATTCAGGAAATAATAGTATATTAACAGAAGTATCACTTGAAGAAACTCATTAATTGACATTTCATTTTGTCCTTTTTGCGTTGGGAATAACTACAAACCTTCTGTATAACCAGATAGTTAATCAAAGAGGAGAGGATCTCCAGACACCCGATTGCCGGTTATAGTTTTACCTGGGCAGGCAGATCATCCAGAATAACATAACGAAGTCGGGCAAAAGTCGAAAAAAAATCAATAAATGAGTCCAAAGACGTTTACAAATGTAATTACAATTGTAAACAATCGAAAATTGATCAATATATTTATTAAATTTGATATAACATTAAATATTAATTATATACAAGCATAAAAATTTTTAATCTTGAGCCCACTCCGAAAAGTAATTTCGATTCAAGTCTACCCACCCCCAACCCCTCCCTTAAAAAGGGATGGGTGTCGTGCTCCTATAGATATCAGCAAGATTTACAGGCATTTGCTGGAATTACCCGCTCCCTTCCATGCGGGCAGGGAGAGGTCGGGGGTGGGTAGAATTTGGGTAAATTATGCTCATGAAAGCTTTTTCGGAGTGGACTCAGTCTTTAATCTCAACGTGATAAAATTATTATTTATATACAAATGTAAATTACAATGTTAAATTTTAATTATTGATTAAAATTGTATTTAAAAATCATTTAAACAGCATAATATACAATATATTTAATTTTATAGTTTAAATAATCAATGAATTCAATCGTTAATTATTAAAATTATAAGAATTTTGTTACTTTTGTAAAAAGAGATCAAATGATTAAACGGATTTTGTCATTCATGAAGGAAATGAATTTATCTCCTTCACAGTTTGCCGATGAAATTGGAATACAACGATCGGGAATGTCGCACCTGATTTCGGGAAGGAACAAACCGAGTCTTGAGTTTATCATGAAGGTGTTAAAGAGATTTCCGGATATTAAAACAGAATATCTTTTATTTGGTTCCATGGAACCGGGACACCCTGTTAAAGAGGCAAACAAAAAGGAAACGGAAACCGTCGCACCTGTTCCTGCGACGTTGTTTGATCTGCCTGAAATAAATGTCAACAAAGCGGAACAGAAACCTCAAAGGCCGTTAGTCAAAAAAGAGCGGGAAGAGCGAAAAACGGAGAAAATTGTGATTTTCTACGATGATAAGACTTTCAGGGAATATGAGCCTGAAACAGGTTCAGTACCTTTCTAATTCAGAAAAGAAGAATCCTGCTTCACGTGAAGCGCTTTCATCACTATCAGAACCATGTACAGCATTTTCACTCAGGTTCTTACCATAAAGTTTTCTGATCGTACCTGCATCTGCCTTGGCCGGATCAGTTGCCCCGATAAATTTTCTGAAGGATTCCACTGCATTTTCCTTTTCTAGTATGGCGGCAATAATGGGACCTGAGGACATGAAAGCTGTAAGCTCTTCATAAAATGGTTTTCCCTGGTGCATTTCATAAAATTGGCCGGCCTGTTCCTTACTCAAAAAACATTTCTTAAGGGCTTTGATGTGGTAGCCACCTTCCTCAAATTTTGCAAGGATATTTCCTGAATAACCCGCCTTAAACGCGGATGGTTTTATCATCGTAAAGGTAATTTTTCCTGTCATATAACGCTATCTGTTTAGAGCAAACAAAATTACAATTATATTTTAATTATCCTTAATTTTGCACCTTCAAAACCCCGGACTATTTGGAAAATACTGACTTTCAACATATCTCTGATAAGCTTTCAACATCTTTACGGATATTGATTACCTCCCATTCCAACCCGGATGGGGATGCCATCGGATCTATCCTGGCACTGGCAGCCTATCTGAAAAAGAAACGCCATATGGTGCAACTGTTGATCCCGGATCCTTATCCTGATTTTCTTGCATGGATGAAAGGCAGTGAGGAAATTCTGGTTTTCAATTCAGATGAAACGAAATGCAGAAAAGCCATAGATCGTGCTGAAATGATCATATCCTCCGATTATAACAACCTTGGCCGCCTCAATGATGCAGCTCCGCTTGTTCGGCAGTCAAAGGCTGTTAAAGTTCTCATTGATCATCACTTAAATCCTTCTGACGAATTCGATTACCAAATCTCAGTTTCACGTATATCTTCTACCTCAGAGATTGTTTATAATTTAATTGAAGAGATGGGTGACCTGAATTTGCTTGACAAGGATATTGCCGAATGCATCTACACCGGAATTATTACGGATACCGGATCGTTAAGTTATGCCTGCAATTACGTCAGAACTTACCAGATCCTTGCCGAGTTGTTCCGTCAGGGGATTGATGGAGAGTATCTGCACCGGTTGATCTATGATACCTATTCCGAAAGCAGGTTGCGGTTGCTGGGCTTTTCAATCAGCGATAAACTTGTTGTACTTCCTGAGTATCATACAGCTTACATTACCTTGTCGAAGGAAGACCTTGAACGATTTGATCACCAGATCGGCGATACCGAAGGAGTTGTAAACTACGGACTTTCGATCAAGGACATCAATCTGGCGGCTTTATTCATGGAAAGAGACGGTATCGTCAAGGTCTCGTTCCGTTCCAAGGGTTCATTTGCGGTGAATACAATTGCAGCAGAATATTTCAGCGGAGGTGGACACCGCAATGCTGCCGGGGCTAATTGCACAACCTCTCTGGAAGAGACCATTTTGAAATTTAAGCAAATATTGCCCTTGTACCAACCCATGCTTAAATCCGTTTATTAATTTGAATGCCCACAATATCAATGCCTTAAGTTTAGTTTTCCGGATATATTTCCCACTGTCTCTGTTATTGTTTTATTCCTGTGTTGAACCGGCTGAAAAGAAACCTTCCGGGACCAATCTCAAATCAGTACAGGATTCGGCATTAAACTATAACCATCAGGTCGTCAGGGCAGAGATAATGGAGATCGATGATTTTATTCTCCGGTATCATTGGGAGATGACAAGGACCCCGACAGGACTTCGTTACATGATCTATAGAAAAGGAGTTGGTTCCACAGTCAGGCAGGGTGACAATGTTGCGATAAACTATAAAATAAATCTGTTGAATGGTGATCTGGTCTTTCAATCGGATTCAATGTCTGTCGTAACTTTTGAAATCGGGAAACGGAAAATGATCAGTGGCCTTGAAGAGGGGATTATGCTGATGAATAAAGGCAGCCGGGCGAAGCTGATTATACCTTCACACCTTGCATATGGTCTTTTGGGCGATCTGGCAACGATCCCTGCCGGTTCAGTGTTGGTTTGTGATGTGGAAATTTACGCAATCGACAGATCTGATAATTAAATTCGGTATCTGGGAATGGATAAAAATATTCTGTCGCCGTTTTTTCCGGTAAAATAGACAAGAAACAGGAAAACCCGTGAAAACGAGAGAAGAGCCGGGACATGAAGGTCAATCAGCCAGGCATCGCATCGAAAACGCATTCGCCCTCGCGGAAGCATAGGAGGAAACGCTCTGGTTATTGGTGTTCAGTCCGCGTGCCAATGCCTTGCCGGGGCCCGGCATCGTCGATGTCCAGTACATCGAGCCGGCCGGAAGTCCGGTAGTGAACGACCAGTTGAGGTTGAGATATAAGATACCCTTCTGCAGCGATTGAAAACCGCCGGCCGGCCACGGGTCTTTCAGAAATCCGCCCGCCTGGCCGGGACCGCTGTAAAATGACATCAGCTCTTCCCATTCGACCGCCGTGGGCACATGCCATCCCGGGGGACAAAGACCCTGTATCGCCTCTGCATTGCTGTATTGCATGAGCTCGTCCCACTGGAATAATGAATATTGAATAACGAACGGAGAATTTTGAACGTACTTTTCGGTAATACAGTTGTCGGTTTGAGGTACTGCCAGGTCAATGACAGTTCCGTAATCGAGGTTCTCCTGCATCCAGCATTTGCCATTAGGGAGGCTGAAGGTCTTGTACTGCCTGCCGTCCCGCACATCGTTCATGTTGTTGCCGCAGGTGAACGACGCCGCGGGTTGAACCGTGATTGTAATGTTTTTAAAGTCGCTGCAGGTGAAAACATTGATATAGGTGTAGGTGATCGTCTTCACGCCGGTTCCCGCGGCAGCGGGATCAAAAACGGAAGTCGCCGGGTTCACGCCGGGGCCGGAATATGTCCCTCCAATCGGCAATCCTCCCTTAAGTCTGAAAGGTTGCGCGTTCAAGGTTGTTATCACATCGTTGCAGGGGACCAGCGTAACCGCCGGCATGACCTGCTCTGCCATGACGATCGTGCCGGATAAAGCAGGATTGCCGGTCACGCAGTTCAAACCGGAGGTCATGATACAGGACACCGCATCTCCATCCGTCGGCATGTAAGAAAACACCGTATTGGTTGCACCAATCGCATTGACTGCATTCACCTGCCACTGGTACCCGGGATTTGCACCTCCGTTCACCGGAGCGGCGGTGAATGTCACCGTTGTACCCTGACAGAACGGGTTGGATGAAGCGGTAACGGAAACGCTCACGGGAAGAACCGGGTCAACCGTCATGATCACCCCCGGTGAAGTGGCGGGATTGCCTGCAGCGCATGTCTCCGACGATGTGAGCGTGCAGGTGATCGCATCATTGTTCAGGGGCACAAAAGAATAAACCGGGCTGTTGGCTCCCGCCGGGATCCCGTTCACCTTCCATTGATATACCGGGGTAGAACCGCCATTGACGGGAGCGGCTGTAAAGGTGACCGGCGTGCCATCACAAACGGTATTAGCCGAAGCGGAAACAGAAATCCCGATCGGCAGAAGGGGATTGACCGCCATCGCAATCGTATTCGATGAAGCGGGATTGTTCGAGACGCAAACCGTTAACGATGAAGTTAGAATGCATTGCACCTGGTCGCCGTTCACCGGGCCATAACTGAACACCGGGCTGTTGCTTCCGGTAATGACCCCGTTCACCTTCCATTGGTAAACAGGAGAGGTTCCCGGGTTGGTCGGTGAGGCTGTGAAAGTGACCACGGTTCCTTCACAGACCGTGGTGACCGGCGCCGATATTGAGACATTGACCGCAACTCCCGCGTTGACCTCCATCACGATCACATTTGATATGGCCTGGCTGCCAGCAATGCAGGAAGCCAGCGAGGAGGTCATCACGCAGGTTACCGAATCGCCTTGCGTTGGAATAAATGAATAAAGCGGGTTGATACCACCAGGAACATTCACCCCGTTCACTTTCCACTGGAAAACCGGGGCAGTTCCGCCGTTCTCCGGCACAGCCGTGAAGGTGACCGTATCGCCCGTACAGGCCGGGTTAGCCGATGCCGCAATGGTAACCCCCGGCACAACGGGCGGGCTCACCGCCACGCTGATCGTATCCCTGCCATGGCAGCCGTTGACACCCGTCACTGTGGCCAGGTATATCCCCGTTTGGGTAACTGTGTAGGTCTGCCCGGTGCCGATATTCATCTGCCCGGATAAGAGATCCGACCATAGGTAGCTACAGTCGGGACAGGAGCCCGCATCCAGGACGAGGATCTGTCCTGTGCAGAGGGTGGTGTCGGGGCCTAACTGGACCAACGGGGCAGGGAAGTTGATTCTGTGTAAGGCATAGCTGCTGTCACAGCCGGTTAGTGTGCTCGGAAATACCTGGTTGTAAGTTCCGCCCTGTGTGGTGATCATGCCATGCCACTCCAGGGTATCTCCAGGGCAGAGCGTTGTGTCAGTCTCCGACAAAAAGGTTCGTTTGAATAATGTCAATGGAGAACTCACTTTCCCGGTAGAGGTGTACCACCATGTGTTAATTGAATTTGTCCAGCTATAGGGTGGTGTCGACCATGTATGGCATCCGGTGGCAGGCAAAGAACTCAGACATCCGGTGAAGTTATAGTTTGCCGGTAAAATTTGCCGGTCATCCCAGTACATGAGCGGAACAGGGCCTGAGGGCCTGTGAAGCTGGACGATGTATCCCGGGCTGTACCAACTAAAGCTCATTGGTAGATTTGTAAGTCCGCTCATAAAGACAACATCCACCGTGAATGGTTCACCGTTTTGTGTAGACTGACATACTCCGTTTATTCCATTCCAAAGAAGGTTGTTTAAGCCGGGTTGAACAGAATCAGAGAGCAGCACATCCACGGGCTGAAGGCCCGGATCAGTATCTAACTGAATTTGAATTTCTACCCGCCCCTTTTTATTGGCAATAAATGAAATGTTGACCATGCCATCACATTGGGGATCAACATTTAACGAATTAGTCTGTATCTGACCGAGAAGTCCTGTCGGGTATACACTTGAGTCAGGATTGTTAAGGAAAATCTTATATTGTAGGTAAGGAAATGAAGGTCCAATTGGAACTGATTTTCTTGATTCGAGCCAGCTCATAGGTGGTGGATAAACCCCGTTGCTGTTCATGGAAATTTCAAAAATTCCGGCTGCAATTCCGTTAAAATTGAGGGATGTTACAACAGAGTCGTCTGGCATTCCGTATACTGTGGCGAGAATTCCGGGGCTAAACTGTGCAAATAGCAGCCAGTGCTTGCAATATACCCTGCCTTCTGTTTCACGCAAAGGTAAAATAGTGGTATCTACTACCGTGAGGTCAAAATTTAACTGTAATCCCTCCAGAAGTGGCTCGGTAAATCCTATATCGAAATAGTAATCTCCAGGTACGGGGGGGGTATATTCGAAGCCGTAATATCCTGTGGGATTGATCACATTGGGCCCGGCAATAACCTGGCTGTAATTGAATATATATCCGGGAATGATATTTTTTCTCAGCGTATCAAACTTGACTGGATTATCATCGGGATCCAATATTCGGATGATCCCTATATAATTTTCACTTGAGTCATGATAATTGAATCCATAATAAATTTTTTCACCCGGATTTTGTATTCGGAAATGTATTTTACTATCGCGGGGACAGGCAGGATCGGAAGAACAAAAAGTATATTTATGCCAGTCAAGTTGACCACTTGCTGTGTTTCCCGGTCGTAATTGTTTCCAGCCTTCGCAACTTCCTGATAAGCAATAAAAAAACGTACAAAAGATAAAATAAAATCTAAGAAAATAGTTTAGGTTGCCAGATATACTGCAACATCTATATAAATAAGTTATGCTTTGTGGTTTCATTTAATTTGTATACAAACTTCACTTTAAAAGATCAGAAAAATCGCACCTTGATTATAAAAATATAGCCTCCAGACCTTTCGAAAAAGTTGTCTTTTTGGTTTAAAGTTACGAAATTTACTCATTTTCAAGATTTACCTGATTAAATCTTTGAATAAAAATTTCCGGACCATTTGTATCTCAATATTGAGCTGGTCTAATTTAAGGCGGTTGTAAATATCACATAATCCAATTTTGCGACATTTTACCTGATTTATCACAACAAAACTCAACACAGTTTGTACAAATGATCCGGAATTGGTTACGTCCTGTTCCTGGATCCTTAGATTTCCAGGTACGTTTCAAAATAAAACGTAATAAAAAGTTCGGTCAATAGCTGTTTAGGGAACACAAAGATCAAGAGTAAATGATAATGATGATTGAGTAGCTTTACAATCACATTTAGGCGCGTAAGTTGTATAGCCACATGCAGGAGATCCTGGTTTGTGGAGAATACAAACTCTGACATAGGAGCTTGAAATATTGAGTCCGTTGAAATAATATGTAGTTGTGCCGTAAGTATAATCTTTGCATTCTACTGGTTGAACGTCTTCATAACAGCCTGTCACATCGTACACACAAATTATCCAATCGCAGTACTGAGCACCTAAGCAATCAGAAGGTACTGTAACTGTGACATTCACTGTTGCCGGCGGACATTTTTCATAATTGTTGAGCAGGATTTCATCATTCTCAACCATGCAGATACCAGATACCGGAAAAGCAGTTGCCAGGATAAGGACCCACAATATTCTATTTAAATATGATTTCATATTCAATGATTTAAAAATAAATGATCAAACTGGAATAAGATAATTTTGCCGAACGCTTTCTCCCTGCCAGGGTGAATGCGAAATTCTCAGATGCATTTTCCGGGCATTTGTGCATCAAGGGCTATATTTTTGTATCTTTGGCGGCAGCCTCCTTTCCGATTGATTGTTGTTTGTATTTCGAAGTATGTCAGCTATCATGAAGATGGGAGGTTTTCTATGTATTGATTAGTGTGGAAGGTATCCCGTAAATTTATAAAAACTTGGGATTTATTGCAATAGAGGGTTTCAGTATAATGGATTACGGGTTAGCCGCAATATTTTGCAAGCAGATTACAACCGATCGAAATCCATATATATATATATATGATAATCAGCATTTTGTATTTCATTCCATGAGTATATTCTGCCCGGCGATTTACCCGGTAAAATAGACAAGAAACAGGTAAATCCGTTAAAACGGGTGACGGTCAGGGACATGAGGGTCAGTCCGCCAGGCATCGCACCGAAAACGCGTTTGCCCTTTCCGAGGCATAGGAGGAAACGCTCTGGTTAATGGTGTTCATTCCGCGCGCTAATGCCCTGCCGGCGCCGGGCATCGTCGAGGTCCAGTACATCGA
>Ga0172368_10001689_pt1 | contig 29587 bp, 44 predicted proteins | sample Lak11m_FD_114540 | JGI IMG/M metagenome (GOLD analysis project Ga0172368, IMG submission 114540) | Freshwater microbial communities from Kabuno Bay, South-Kivu, Congo - kab_022012_11m | ecosystem: Environmental > Aquatic > Freshwater > Lake | place: Democratic Republic of the Congo: South-Kivu...
AGCACCGAGTCAGGCAACACTACTCAAATCTATTTCGAAAACGAGGCCTCCCTCCGACTCAAACTCGAATTTGTCAAAAGTAGCCATCTCGGTGGCATCGCCCTTTGGGCTCTTGGCTACGATAACAACGTCCCTTGGCTCTGGCCTACCCTCTCAACACTCAATCAAGAGTAGGGTACAATATTCTTGAATGCGCAAATATGGTAAAAAATCTCCACTTTCTGTAACTAAAGTCTTAGAACTCCTCGGCAAACCCCTCTTCTTTCTGTTCACAATTATTACCCTTCTTCTCTATTCTCTCCTCCACACTCTTTCAATAAGCTTACTTTCTGTGCGCAAAGTACGTCTCCCTTCTCTCCATTTACCCTCGATTCATATTAAGCTCAATTATTCACTTTGTATTGGCTCTTTTTCTGCTCTCTTTCTCTGTACCCTCTTTTATCTCCTCATCCTCAAAGACCTTCCCTCTGTTCGCCTCCTCTCCGACTCTCCTCCCGCCCTAACTACCAAAATCTACGACCGTAGTGGCACCCTTCTTTATCAAATCTATAAAGACGAAAATCGTAGCCTCGTTAAACTCTCTGATCTCCCCCCTCATCTAATTCAAGCCACGATCGCAGCCGAAGACAAAAACTTCTATCACCACTTTGGGATTGATCCCCTTGGCATTCTCCGAGCCGCAACCAACAATCTTACGCTCGGTACAACCCAGGGTGGCTCTACTCTGACTCAGCAATTAATCAAAAATACCCTCCTCACTCCCGAGAAAACATTTTCTCGCAAACTCAAAGAGCTGATACTCTCTCTCCTCGCCGAAGCTCATTACTCCAAAGAGGAAATTCTCGAAATGTACTTCAATCAAGTTCCATATGGTGGAACAGCCTATGGTATAGAACAGGCTGCCCACTCTTATCTAGGCAAGCCTGCTCACGACCTTACTCTCGCCGAATCTGCTTTCTTAGCTGGACTTCCAGTTTCCCCCACTACCCTTTCTCCTTTTGGCACCACCCCTTATCTAGCCCAAATTAGACAGCAACAGGTATTAGAAAGTATGGTCAAGCTCAACATGATTACCGAAAATGAAAAAGTACAAGCAGTCAACACCCCAATTCACCTGATAAGTAGTAATACCCAAATTCGCGCACCCCACTTTGTTATGTTTGTCCGCGACCTTCTCGTCAAAGAATATGGCGAAGGAATCGTGAGTCGAGGTGGACTCCAAGTTACAACAACGCTTGATCTTTCTATCCAAGAAATTCTACAAAACCAAGTTACTACTGAACTAGAAAAACTGTCCCACCTTAACGTCCAAAACGGCGCAGGAATGGTCGTAAACCCTGCAACAGGCGAAATCCTCGCAATGGTAGGTTCTCGCAATTTCTTTGATACAAGTAGGGACGGGCAAGTTAATGTAACTTTGCAACCTCGCCAACCAGGCAGTAGCATTAAGCCTTTGACCTATACCCTAGCCTTTATGAAAGGGCTTTCTCCCAGCTCAACAATCGATGATTCTCCTATTTGCTTCAAAAGCCAAGGATCACCCGATTATTGTCCCAAAAACTATGATGGCAAATTCCATGGTAGCGTGAATCTCAAAACAGCCCTCGCTAGTTCATACAACATTCCCGCTATCAAACTCCTCAATTCATTAGGAATCCTGAACCTAATCGAACTTGCCAGGAGTATGGGCATTACTACCTGGAATGATCCCTCTCGCTTTGGTCTCAGCCTAACTCTTGGTGGCGGCGAAGTAAAAATGTATGACCTTGTCCAGGCCTATTCAGTCTTTGCAAACAATGGCTACAAAATTCAGCTCAACTCCATTCTCGAAGTTAAAGATTCTAACAACAATATATTACCCACGACCCATGACCCATTACCAAAAGTGCAAGTTATCCCAGAGTCAATTGCCTTCCAAATTAACTCAGTTCTTTCTGATAATTTTGCTCGCTCCCCAGCTTTTGGTTTCAACTCTGTGCTCAATATCAAAAATCATACTGTTGCAGTCAAAACTGGCACCACCAACAACCTTCGCGATAATTGGACGATCGGCTACACTCCCTCGTACTTAGTTGCTACCTGGGTAGGGAACAATGACAACTCCTCGATGAGCTCAGTTGCCTCTGGCATCACTGGGGCATCCCCTATTTGGAGTCGCACTATTACCGAATTACTCAAAGAACAACCCAACTCACCCTTCCCTCAACCCTCAACAATCGTCAAAGCACTAGTCAGTTGCGAACCCAAAAGATATGACTATTTTGTCAAAGGTACCGAGCCCAAAATTGATTGTTCTCTCCCTCCAGGTCAAATCCTCTAAACACCCATCTCCCCCGCCACCCATAGCAAAAACCCAAAAATCAAAACTAGTAATAGTAGTATAAAGCCACTCCACCGAGCGATCTTATCTTTTTGTTTAAGCGCCTTCCTTTTCTCAACCCCTTCTCCCCTTTTCTTTTTCTTAAGCAACTTCTCGTCCTGCTCTCCTACCTCCAACTCGTCTTGAATCTCTTCTTTTTTCGATCTCATATTCTTTCCTTAACTTTCTCAACTATGGCTTCAGCCACCTGGTCAATAGCCATTCCCGTTGTATCTATTATCCATGCCCCAGACACTTTCTTAAGTGGCGCAATCTCTCGATGACTATCTCGCTCGTCACGCTCATTCAACTCCGCCAACACCTTTTCATAACTCGTATCTTCACCTCGCATTAGTAGTTCTCTATGTCTCCTCTTCGCTCTCTCCTCCGCTTTTGCATCCATATAAATCAATAAATCAGCATTAGGCAACACTACGCTCGTGATATCTCGCCCCTCCATGACAACACTTTGGCTCTCGGCTATTCGTCGCGCCAAGGGTGTAATCATATCTCTCACTCCCCCGTACTGGGTAATTACCGACACTCCATGCGAAACTTCCTCAGTCCTGACCTTCCAACTCACATCCTCCCCGTCAAGAAGCACTGTACAGAGTCTCCCATCCTTCTCACTTTCACTTGGTACTCGTAGCTCAACTTTGGGTTTGTCCTTGGTCAAAATCTCCACTACGGTTTGTTCATTATTTAAGTCCGCACCGGCCCTAATAGAATACAAGGTTAACGCGCGATACATCGCCCCTGTATCCACATACAAAAACCCGAGTCTCCCAGCCACCAGCTTAGCCACGGTCCCCTTCCCAGCAGCAACGGGTCCGTCGATAGCTATTTGAAAAGTATTCGTCATAACTCAATTATGGTATCACATAAAGTATTGCGAGCTACAGTCTGCAGATGTATCTCCCACAAAAAAGCATACGGACTGAAGGAGTCTGCAGGAAAAATTTCAGCAGAAATTTATTCCGGTTTTTGTGGGACGGTACATTGAACCGAAAGCGAGCAGATAATTCTGATATACTCAAATCAATGCTCAAACAAGAAACTTTCAAGGTTGCGATCGTTGGTTTAGGACGAGTCGGGATCACCACCGCCTACGCCATTCTCCTCAAAGGCCTCTGCACCCAACTAGTCCTCTTTAGCCGCGAGTTAAGCAAAGCCGAAGGCGAAAAAGCTGATCTTGAACATGGCCTCCCCTTCTGCCCTCAAGCCACCATTACCGCAACCAGCTCTTACGAAGATTTATCTGGCACCGACCTCGTCATCTTCACAGCAGGCTGTGCCCAAGCTCCTGGCCAAACCAGACTTGATTTAACCAAGGGTAATTGCGAGATTGTTCAATCTCTCGTCCCCAAAATCGTCAAGCATGCCCCCCAGACCCTCATTCTCATGGTTGCCAACCCACTCGACCTAATGACCCTCCAAGCCACTCGCGCCGCCAAGCTCCCCGTTGGTCGCGTCTTTGGCAGTGGCACGCTCCTCGATACCGCCCGTCTCCGCTTCCATCTAAGCAAGGCTATCAAAATTAGTTCTAAGAGCATTCACGCCTATGTGCTTGGCGAACATGGCGATACTAGCTTCGCGACAGTCAGCTCAGCTTCGATCGGCGGCAAGCCCTTGCTCAGTTTCCCCGAAATGTCTCCCGATCATGTCGCTTGGGCCGAAGAAGAGACCAGGAAAGACGCCTACAAAATCATTAGCGGCAAAGGTGCTACCTATTATGGAATTGCCAGTGCCCTAACTCACATCGTCGAAACCATTGCCCGCGACGGCAAAAAGGTAATCCCTCTCTCAACCGTCCTCACCGGCCAATTCGGAATCAACGACCTCGCTCTCTCCCTCCCCTGTATCTTGGGGCGAAATGGAGTCGAGCGCGTGATCGATCTCCCCCTCTCTCTCACCGAACAAGAATCGCTCCAGAAAAGTGCCACCACCCTTAAATCATACGTCGACGAGCTATAGATCTATTTACTTACTTCTACCAAGCTCAACAATCCCCGTTTCGCCCCCACATAAGCCAACACTCCTGTCGCATTCTTAATCCCCCAGTTAACTGCCTGCTCATACGTCTTCCCATACAACACTCCCGCAATCATTCCACTCGCAAACCCATCTCCCGCCCCCGTCGTATCCACTATTTTCTTTACCTTCTCAGGTTGGTAAAAACTCACCTTGCCATTAATACTTAGCTTCCCCCCTCTTCCTCCATCTGTCAGGACTGTTACACGTGCTCCTGGTAATGGCTGCATACTCTTCCACAATTCCTCATCACTATAATCAATCCCCCATAATTGCTTCGCCTCTTCTCTATTCAAAAATAAGATCTCAACCATCGACAATAGGGATAATAGCTTCTCTTTTTGCGCAATTTCTTTAAGACCAGGATTGAATGATACTCTTACCTGTTTATTTTTTGCCCACTGCAAAATAGTCTTGAGTAGATCCATATTTCCACCAAGCGAAGAGATATGAATCCACCGTGTTTCCAAATCATTAAGTGGTAAATCATGCTTGGTGAGCATCGCACTCGCTCCTCGGTGCACCATAATGCTTCGTCCCCCATCGTCCGCAATCAAAATCACCGAGACTGCCGTTGTCTCATCCTGCTCTTGTACCAAAAATCTCGTATCCACTCCCACCTCTTCCAAATTCTTATGCACCAACAGTGCCTGCGGATCATTCCCCATTTCCGCAATCACTGCAGTCTTAAGCTCTTTTTTGGCCAAAGATACGGCACAGTTTGTCGCTCCTCCACCAGACGCAATTATTACTTCCTCAACCTCCATCTTCCCTCCATACACCTCGCACATCGCAATCCCGCCCGGGATATCTCCCGACTGCACTACCTTAAACTTCTCGCTCTTCATGAAAATGTCGAGTATCGCCGCCCCAATTGTCACCACATCATAATTACTCATGCAAATAGTCTACCACATGTCTTTTCAAGCTCATCCTGTCCAATCCAACCATTTTGTATACTTCTTCCCATTCCCCACTTACCCCAAACCGATCCTCTATTCCTACCATCTTCATCTTAATCGGATATTTCTGACTAATTAATTCTGCAATCGCGCTCCCCATCCCCCCCGCTAATTGGTGATCCTCAATTGTTACCAATCTTTTTGTCTTCTTAATACTCTCTAGTATTGTTGTCTCATCCAGTGGCTTAATCGAAGAAACATTAATTACCTCGCATTCAATTCCCTCTTTGGCTAGTTCTTCGGCAACTATTAGTGCGTCCCACACCTGTATCCCACATGCACAAATTGTCAAATCCCGCCCCTCTCGGTACACTTGCGCTTGCCCTATTTTGTATGGTATCTGCTTAGTAAAATTGGGAGTATCTGGTCGACAGGCTCTGATGTAAACAGGTCCCTCATGCTGATATGCCGCCTCAATCATCGACGCTGCTTGCGTCGCATCAGCTGGCACAAGTACGGTCATATTGGGGAGTACCCGCATCAGTGCAATATCCTCCGTCCCCATGTGTGAAGGACCATTTACCCCCACCGAAACTCCAGCATCATTCCCAATAATCTTCACGTTTGCTTTTGATAATGCAATTGAGACTCTGATCTGCTCCCAATTCCGTCCCGGCGAGAATGTTGCATAGCTTGCCGTAAACGGGATCTTACCCACAAATGATAATCCCGCCGCAACGCCTGCCATATTTTGCTCCGCCACCCCCACTTCGATAAATCGATCCGGGTAGTGCTCCGCAAAATCTTTAACCTTGGTACTCCCCGCCAAATCCGCAGTTAACACGGTCACTCGCTCGTCATCGCCAATCGCCAACAATCCCTCCCCGACTCCCGTCCGAATCGCCTTCTTCTCCGCCGTCCTCCACTCTGGAATTAAATATTGTGAGTTATATGTCATATTTCACTCCCAAGTAATCTGTCTGTATCAAGTTGCAAAGACACCGCAGGCCGGGTAGGCCGAGGTATAGGTCGCTGCGCCACCAGGCGCAGACAGACCGCCTTTGCGTTTGAGACGGGCAGATTACCTATGTGAAATATGACATTCAACATTTTAATTCCCCCAGCGCCACTTTTAACTCACTCTTCGTCGGCACCCTATCATGCCACTCCGGCTCATTTTCCATAAAGCTTACCCCCTTCCCCGCCACCGTCTTAGCCACAATCACAACCACCTGTCCCACAACTCGTTTCGCTCTCTCTAGCGCCGACATAACTTGTGATACATCATTCCCATTAATTTCAATTACATGCGCTCCAAACGCTTCCAACCTCCCCGCATAATTCGTATTTTCCACCACTTCATTAACATAATGTTCGATCTGTATCCCGTTAACATCCACTATGATTATCAAATTGTTCAGTCTTCGCACCACCGCCAAATTGATTGCCTCCCATACTTGTCCCTCTTGCAGCTCCCCATCCGAAACCAAACAATACACCTTCCCCTTGTTGCCTATCGCCATCCCCACCGCGACGCTTATTCCCTGTCCTAACGGCCCAGCTGACACCTCAATTCCCGGAGTAATTCCCCGCTCAGGATGTCCAGGTAGTCTACTTCCGATTTTCATGAATGTTTTGAGTTCTTCTTTTCTGATCAGTCCCAACTTCTCTATTGCCGCATACTGTATTGGAACATAATGCCCACACGACAAAATAATTTTGTCGCTTTCCAAATCAACCATTCCCGAAAAATATAGTGTTGCTATGATCTCAGCTGATGACATTGATCCCGCCACATGTCCCGCCCCCGCCGCAACCACCATTTTTAGTACCTCACCTCGCAACTCATTGGCTACGCTCTGTAATTCTTGGGCAGAAATCATAATTCAAGTATAGCTTACAGCGAACAATAATGGCGCAGTCGTATCTCCCATCAAAATGTTTTCCGCAGGCTCGACTGGAGCGAGGATAAAGATAAAATTTTCAGCAGAAAATTATTATCGGCATTTTGTTGGACGGTACGACAAGCCAATATTTAAGCAAATAAAAACTACAGCATGAATGCGCTCTCATTACAGTGCTTGCAATGGGCATGATCAACCTTATTTATCGCCTCCTCCATTCTTTTCATCGCTGGCAATATATCATCAATCCCATCCACAATTTTAAAGACATCCATCTCCTTAGCATCGATCAACATATTGTCATGAATCGCTCCAATTATCGGTCGCCAAAAAGCTCCCACCAAGATAAATGGCTTATGGTGGCCATAATATAACTTAGCCAGTACCCACGAAGTCCCCAGTTCCGACAATGTCCCCGTCCCCCCATTAAATAACAAATAAATATCCGACTCTTCCATCAATTTATACATCCGATCAATATAATTCTCAGATCTTATCTCTTTATCTGTCTTGTTGGATAAATATCTCCCTTCAAATCCAGTTGCATGTTCCGAGTAAAATGTCACCGACACCGTCTCCCCTCCCACCGATTCCGCTCCTCTCGTTGCTGCATCCATCACTCCCGGCCCTCCCCCATTCACCACCACATAACCCAACTTTGCCAACTTTTTGGCTGCATGATACGCCATTTGATACGCTGGATGGTCAGGCAACACGGCGGCATCACCAAAAAAAGCCACTCTCTTAAATTTAATTTTATTCCCCATAGCTTATATTCCATTATACGTGTCACTGCGTCACAGTGTCACTGTTCTCCCACTCCCCCCTCCACCAGGCACTATCTGCCCCTGCTTCACTTGCTCCCGCATCAGTTATCATCTTGTATGTCTCTTTATTTATTCCTCCATCAATCAAAATGCTTCCCTGATAGATCTTTCGCAACTTCCTAATCTTATCAAGCACTCTGGGGTCAAAAGGTGAGCCCGTCGTTCCTGCCGGGATTGCAAGCAGTAAAATCGTTTTACATTTCCCTAGTACCTCCCTTTCAATTTCTTCAAATGACGTCTCAATTTTGAGTGCCAAACCTCCACTAATTCCATATCCTGCAACCGTCTCCAAAAACACGTTCTGCGACCCCATCCGCTCGATCTGTCCAATTATTCTTACCGGCTTGATGGACACACTCTCCTCAACATACTCCGTTGGGTCATCCACCAACAAATGTATATCTGTCTCGAATTTACTAATATTAGTTTCTAGCAAATCCATTGGAGCAATTGAGTAAAATTCCGAAAACATCCCATCTCCAATATCCATATGGACTCGCTTCTGTCCTTGCTCGGTGAGTAGCCCCAGCTTCCGCTCCACCTCAACAATATCCACTTCCATGATAATTGGTGTAATCATCTTACCCTCAAATCTGCAATTCTTTGCCTTCTTCTCTCATATTTCTGGGTCTTACTAACATCAGTCTGCAAAAAAAGCCTCACTCTCTCGGTTGCCTCTTCTTCACCGACCCAATTCGCTGGCAACACAAGCACATTTGCATCTTCATGCTCTCTTCCTTGCACACTAACTTCTTCATTAAATCCTAAAACTGCTCTGACTCCTGGAAAACGATTGGCAACAATATCCACTCCATGTCCACTTCCACAAATCAGTACTCCAAAGTCATGGCCACTCCCCTCAACCATCTCTGCTACTTTTACCGCCGGATCGATATAGTCATCCTCTGGGTTAAATTCTAGATTCCCCACATCCTCAACCTCGTACTCTTGTGATATCAACCACTCCTTTATCTGCTCTTTGAGCTCAAATCCTCGATGATCTGCGCCAATGTAAATCATACGTTTATCCTACCATATGGATGGTATTAAATTGCCTGAGTGCAGACCTGAATTGCACTAGAACCACTCCGGACTCACGAACCTTATTAAAGCCTGGAGCACTAAATGCACATACGCAGTCTTGCGATCCAATTGACCCTTGGTAAAGATCCCTATCGCCCCCGACCTCTGCTTCACATTCTTCTCTCTCGTCAGCTCATCCATTATTGGACCCAACTCCCCACCCTCTCGTATTCTCTTCGCCACCCCCTCCGGCAACTCAAAATATAATCCTCCTCCATTGCCCACCGTAGTCTCGTACGTAGGCGGGCCATTCTTCCCTATCACACAGACCCATGCGCATTCATACATCTTTCCTTCAAGCTCAGTCACTCCCCCCTCTAGCCCAACCCCAAAGTCGGCCTGGCCCAAAGCTATTGTTGCCCTCGCTTTTGCCCCCTTTCTCGTCTCTTCCTCACTCATCGGTTGCTCCGCTACCCCACTCTTTACCTCCACTCCCACCACCTCGCAATCCGGCCAGTATTTTTTAAATGCCTCTTCGACCGCACTTACCTTCACTGGATTTTTCGATCCGACCATTATTTTCATAGTATTTCCAATTTTAACTTACCCTCCTCCGACATCATATCCACTGTCCACACAGGTTCCCAAACCAACTTAATTTCCATTTCACTTTTCAAATCAGCTAACGCATCTTTAATCATCTGGTCAATCACCGGCGCAAGCGGGCACCTCGGAGTCGTCAGTGTCATCACTACGCGTATACGTGCTGACGTGTCAACGTGCTGACGAATACTAACATCATATATAAGTCCCAAATCCACAATACTAATATGCAACTCCGGATCCATCACCTTCTTCAGTCTCTGTATCACATTCGTTTTAGTCACCATGACCGCATTGTACAATACTAGCTATGTCCAAACCCTTCTTTTCTATCATCATTCCCACTCTCAACGAAGCCAAATACCTGCCCCATCTACTCACCGACCTATCTAATCAAACATTCCAAAACTACGAAGTCATTATCGCTGATGGTCACTCCGAAGATAAGACAGTAACCAAAGCCAAAGAATACTCGTCCGTTCTCCCATCTCTAAAAATAATTAATAGCGAAAAACGCCACGTCTGTGTCCAACGCAATCTTGGCGCTCAACATGCCCAGGCAGACTGGCTCATCTTCATGGATGCCGATAACCGCCTCCCCTCCTACTTCCTCCAAGGAGCCAGATATCGTCTTGAGTCTAGTCCATGTCATATTGCCTCTTTTTGGATAGAACCAGACAAACATACTCCAAGTTCTGACTTAATGAGTATTTGCACCAATCTCGGAGTAGAAATACAAAACAATATTAAACCGCGCTTTCTTCTCGAATCACTTATCATGATCGATAAATATTCATTTGTTAAGATCAATGGATTTGATGAATCGACCCATTATGCAGAAGGAGTAAATCTTATAACTCAAGCTAATAAGCATTCTCTAATCATTAAATTTTTTAGAGATCCAATTTATTACTTTTCTTTCCGGCGTTTTCGCAAATTTGGCACATTAAAAATGTTAAAAAATACCAGCCAATTAGGTATTGGTACTTTGATAAACAAGGAATATAAAAATATTAAAGCCAAAGAACTCTATCCGATGTTGGGTGGAAACATCCTAAGTACTCCCAACAGAACTAAAAATCGCTTTCTCAAAAACATTCAAAAACTCCTCCAGAATCTCTAACCCATCAAAAAACCAGCTAATCCTCTATTACGATTCATCAGCTGGTCTTTTGTAGCAATTTATGCTTTTTTGAGAACCGGCATGCCGGTGCGTTTCGTTTCTACAACTTGATAACCTGCGGGAACGTCGTTGAGAGCTTCACTGCGTACGTCGCGAGCGAAGTAATAGATCTGTTGAGTACGACCGTTCTTCAAAGTTACTTTTTTACCATGGAGGTAATAGGTATCACCCTTACTGTTTGTGTATGAATATGCCATTTGCTTATTCACCCCCTTCCTCAAGAACCAGATATCTACCTCTGGTTATACCCTGGTACAAGAGTGATGTCAATAGACCTCTAATCTGGAAGTAATATTTTCTAATACTAACTAGATCTTAGTTATCTAACTCTTCTAGCTTTTTCTCTATCTGATCAAGATCCATCTCTACTCCATCCACAAAAAAGCTCGGCGTCCCCATTAATCGATTACGATTAGCCTCGGCCAAATCTTTGGCTACAACTTGTTTCACATTCTCACTCTCCATATCAGTTTTGAATGTTTCTTCATTCAATCCCAACTCCTTTGCGTACTCCACAAACCTCGCTTTCGGTTCGTTCAATGTTGCCCATTGGTTTTGACGCTCAAACAACAGGTCGTGCATTTCCCAAAATTTTCCATGCAAACCAGCTGCCTCAGCCACATAAGCCGAGACAAGTGCATGTTTATGAATTGAGGTAAGCGGGAAATGCCTAAAGACAAGTTTTACCTTCCCCTCATACTTACTTATCATCTCTTTCAATTTGGGCTGTGACAGTGCGCATCCTGGACACTGGAAATCACTAAACTCAGTAACTATCAATTCGCCTTCACCTTTCACATTCTTCATTTCGCCTGCAATATTCGCTATCGGCTTTACCACTCCATTTTGCCCAAATTGCCACAGCATCCCCCCCACTCCCAGTAGCACTCCCAAAGTAATCGCAATAAATGTTATCAAAGTTTTGATATTCATACTTGATACGGAATACTTAATACAATATACAAATTCACTAAATCTCCGGTGGCCATACCCTCTTCTCTCCCTCATAAATCTCAATCGCTCCCGTCGGGCAGGACTGAGCCGCCAGCATGATATTGTCCTCACTATCACTCCCCTCCTCGATCAACTCCACAAGATTCTCTTCATTCAACTTAAATATGTTTGGAGAAAGCGCCACACATGAGGCCGCCGCAATGCACTTAGATTGCACCGCGACAACCTTGTATTTACCAATTGTTCTCACTATTTTCTTGTCATCGCTCATACTTATTCCTTGCATTATCCCTCTTTCGCGCTTCCATCATACCACGGCAAATCGGGCAGTACTCTGGCGCTGGTAGTCCCCTCTTCTTATATAGCTCCTGCTCTTCCCCGCTCCAGACGAAACTACCCCCACACTGTTTACATTTAATTGTTTGATAATTCATACTAGTTAAACTTCTCATGATAAATATTATTCTCTGCCATTCCTAGTTCTTTTAATTTTTCTATTACGCTCACTACAGTCTCTGGTCTCCCACAAACATACCCCTCCCACTCCGCTAATCCAACTTGTGGTGAGCTTGCCGAACCAAAATCCCTTGCCAGACAATCTTGTACATGCCCACTACACAACTCCCACCCCTCCTTTGGTCTCGACAAAACAATATCATATACAAAGTTAGGATGTTCTTCGCTCAACTGTTCTAACTCATCTAACCAAAATAGATCTTCTTCGCTCCGCATCCCCCAATGCAACCTCATCTGCCTCGTCTCTTTTTTATTAATCAACAAATCATTAATCATGCTCCAAATTGGTACTATTCCCGTCCCTGTCGCGACAAATAACATTTTCGTTTCCACGTTTCCACGTTTCCACGTTTCCACGACATTCTGACTATCATTCGTGCTGACGTGTTGACGTGCTGATGTGCTGACGACAAAGTTCCCCATTGGCCCCAAAACTTCTACCTCCGCCCCAATCTCTAAACCAGATAGGTACTCGCTCCCCAATCCCTTTGAGACCATTTCGGCTACCAATGTGATCCCGTGAGTGTTGTCAGGCGTACTCACTATCGAATAGCTCCGCCTCTCCCCCTGCTCATTAATCTTTATGGACACGTATTGTCCAGCCTCAAACTCAATTATGTTGGGTTCTGTTAGTTCAAATTTAAGGTATAAAAATCTCCCATTCTCGGTCAAAAAAAGCTTATCACTTAACCTTGTTTTATACTTATTTATACTCATAAATTTGTGCACATTTGCTTATTTGAGATTGGTGTACATTACTCAGTCATTTCCATGATTGTATCTCATCTTGCGGCAACTTCAACTTGCGTGGCGTAACAAAGAGCAATACTAGCGCCACTAATACTACCAATCCCCCCAAGTAACTAAATGATTCTAGCTCCCCTACCCGTCCCGCCAACCCCCCAGCAAGTATTGGCCCAATCACATATGCCAAAGAGAGCGCTGCCGAACTCATCCCAATGATGTGTTTTCTCCCTCGCCGCGCTCGTGCGACCAAATCGGTATACACCGCATCCGTTAGTGGCCAAGAAGCTGCCAAACAAGCGCTCGCCAAAACAATGACCAATAACATGAGTGGTATCGTTTTTATAGTTCCAAGTAATCCTAAAAATACCCCACCCACAAGTAGTAATCTCTCCGCCCACTTCTTCTTCCCGCTATCAATCCCCCACTTTGCGACCCAAATTCCCATAAAGAGTGCTGGAAACATATATGCCGACACAAACCAATCTCCCATTAAATGCAATTCGGCAAGCGTGTCATTCAAAACCGTCCCAGTAGTCCAAAATGTCGCGTCAATCAACCCCGCCGTTAAAGACACTAGTAATATTGGCCAAACCCGCACTCCCAGAATCCACCAGTGCGACAACTCTTCCCTAATGCTCACTCCGTGGAAATCGATATCCGATTCCTCTTTCCTTGGCAAGTTAAGTAGTGATAAAAGTATATAAGCTATCCCCAAAACCGCTGCTGCCGACATTACTACTACCCTGTCTCCATATACTGCTAAATAACTCCCAAGTAGTGGCCCGGTAAAATATGCCAAATTCCTAACAACCCCCACCACTCCCCAAACACTAGACCTCTGATCTCTTGCTGCTACACCTGCCACAAACTGTTGGGTCATAAACGCATCTAGTTCATAGTAAATTCCCCATGCCGCCATCCCAATCGCAATAATCAAACCATAGCTCCACCACGTGGAAGTCAGCATTGAAGACAAAAAGATGAGCGCTCCGACAATCGCTCCACCCGCCAGCCTCCTCACTCCACTACTACGTAATATCTGGGGGAATAGCAAGTCCATTACAAATCCAACCGCAGAGGATAACGCCATCATTAGTCCCATTTTCATTGGTGATCCTAAAACATCCTGCAAATACCCAGGCACCCAGTCTGCCAGTACCGCATCAGAAAGTAGGATAAAAAACAGTAGAACCAAAAAAGGAATCACTCTCTTCCACATATGCTTCCATCTTATCCTGTTAAAATAACTGTGTCACTTGTCACTTTGACGCTTATGCAGATCATTAATACCACCAATAAAGATTCAATTCGCCTTGCCTGCGACGCTCTTGCTCGGGGTGAACTCATCATCTTCCCCACCGAGACCTGCTACGGCCTCGCCGTCGACGCAACCAACCCTGCTGCTGTTACCCAACTCTTAGCTTACAAAGGCGACCGTCACCGTCAAGTCAGTATTGCCGTCTCCGATCAGGCGATGGCCGAACAATATGTAACCCTTAACGCTATTGCCAAGAATCTCTATCTCAACTTCCTCCCTGGCCCCATCACTGTCATTTCTGACTCGAAAAAGCTGGTTGATCCACGACTCGAATCCGCAACCACTACACTTGGCGTGCGTCTCCCCAGCTATCCCTTTGCTCCCTCCCTCATTCAAAAATACGGTAAGCCAATTACCGCCACCAGTGCCAACACTAGTGGCAAAAAAGAACCCTACTCTCTCGCCGACTGGCGCAAATATACAGCTCTCCCCAAGCAAGAACTTGTCTCCCTCTTCCTCGATGCCGGGAAACTTGCTGATCGTCCCACCAGTACTGTCGTCGACACTACCCTTAATGATCCTTCCGTTCTCCGCCAAGGAGAGATCTTTCTCCCCAACTCTTCCCCCAGTTTTACCTCTCACTCCCCCACCGAAACCATCCAGTTCGGCAGTGACCTCACCCAAAAACATCTCAACCTCACCAAAAAGTACCCTCTTATTTTTGCTCTGATCGGAGAATTGGGTGCCGGCAAAACCCAGTTCAGCAAAGGAATCGCCCAAGCTATTGGTATCGAGGACAACGTCAACTCGCCCACTTACACCCTCCTCCATGAGTACCCATATGGTTCCCTAGGATCAGATTCCCCACAGGGTGTCTCCTTGCGACAGCAAGGTGACTCCCTGCAAAGTAAATACTCCGGCACCTTTTATCACCTCGACACTTGGCGCCTCCCTGACCCATCCGAACTCGAATCAACTCTTCACCTTTCCACACTGCTCCAACCCGGAAATATTCTCAGTATGGAGTGGGCGAGCAAAGCCAGCGATCTCCTCAAATCCTACCAAAAATCCTGCGTAATAATCTACATCGATATTCAAGAAAAAGATGCCTCTACCCGCCTAATCACCTACTCCTTCTCTACCCCCGAATGGACCTAATGTGTCATTGTGTCACTGTGTCACTTGTCACTGCATATTTAGACTGCCACTCCTCCAGTTTCTCCGCACTCGCTTTCTCTCCCGTTAAGTCGTTCTTCTGCCCCGGCCTGATTTGAATATGTGCGTGTGGTACCTGAAATCCGTACACCATCTGCCTCACTGGTATCCCACTCACCTCTCGAATATGGTTCACAATTTTCCCCACCACCTCGTAATACTCCCCCAAGTTAGGATAATCCCAAACCCATCTCACATGTACCTTTGGAATCACCATAATCTGTGCCGTAGTCTTGGGAAAAATATCCAAAAAAGCCAAAAACTTCTCATCCTCATAAATCTTGTAACACGGGATCTCCCCCGCCACAATCTTGCAGAATATACAGTCCATACAATAAATTATATATCATTCTGTAGGGGCGAGACGTGGCTCGCCCAGACTTTCTAACGTGTAGTTCGCTGTCACGAAATAATTCGTACGATATCAAGGTATAATATCCCAGATGAAAGATCCAATTATATTGTCAATCGAGACATCTTTGGACGACACCTGCGCCGCCGTGACTTGCGGTACTCGTATTCTCTCCAACATCGTCTCTAGCCAAACCAGCTACCACGCCAGTTGGGGTGGCACAGTTCCCGACATTGCCAAACGCCTCCACCAAGAATGGCTCCCTCAAGTTGTGGATCGTGCTCTCCGTCAAGCCGGGAATCCGAAGCTCGACTCCCTCGCCGTCACTATTGGTCCCGGTCTCGCGCCTAGCCTCGAACAAGGCATTACCTACAGCCGCTTACTATGCACCAAGTACCATGTCCCAATAATCTCCATCAATCACATGGAAGGCCACCTCCTAAGTAGTTTTGCTCAAACCAAAAATGGTACTCACGATCTATCCACACCCCTCTATCCCGCGCTAGGTTTCATCATTTCTGGTGGCCACACTGAGTTAGTTCTCATGAAAGAAATGGGCGTTTATGAGTTATTGGGTGAGACTCTCGATGATGCAGCCGGCGAAGCCTACGACAAAGTCGCTCGTATGCTCATGCTTGGTTACCCAGGCGGACCAATTCTGGCCGAAATGGCCAAAGTGGGCAAGCCTATTTATCATCTCCCCGAGCCCATGACTATGAGGAAAGATCTCAACTTCAGCTTTTCTGGTCTCAAAACCGCTGCTCGCCATTTCCTTGAAACAGAGAAGCCAGAACTTACTCGCGAATTTATTCAAGATTTCTCCGCTAGTTTTCAAAAAGCGGTCTTTAAACATTTAATGACTCGTTTCCGCCGCGCCATCGACCTCTACTCTCCCCGCATGATTCTCTTGGGAGGAGGGGTTGTCAGCAACGTCGCGCTCCGGGATCTCACCCGACAAGTGGCCGCTGAATATGGCCTCCCCGTCCACTCCCCCTACACCAAAAAACTCATTACCGACAATGCAGGAATGATTGGTGTCGTCGCCTCGTACAAATTTGAGCATGGTGAATTCACTGATCCCTCCTCTCTCGACCGTCTCCCCAACCTTAACTTCGAAAAATTGAATTCTAATTTTTCGCCCCTCCACAAAACCTGAATGGTGATATGGCTGAACAAGCCTACAAAGCACCAAATCAAGTTATTGTGGTGTGGGTCAACAACTTCTTAACCACCCTCACCGGCAAGGTAAGACACTTCATCCTTCCCGGATTCACCGTAAATCCAATAGCATCCTTGACTAATTCCTCTTCTCCTACTCTCCTAATATCCTCAATTTTCTTCCCAATCAGGTACTCCGATAGTTTAGATGCCGCCGCGGTCGTAATCGCACACCCTATCCCCTTCCACTTCACATCTACAATTCTTAGTTCCGAACCTTGTTCATCAGAACGAGTGTTCGGAACTTTTGCGACCCTAATCTGAAACTGCACCATATCTCCACAGCTCGCATTACTATCTCTTCCTTCCATTACCTGTCCTGAGCCCGCCGAAGGATCCATTTCCCCCTGATTCCTCGGGTGCTCGTAATGCTCCATCACTTCTTCTTGGTACATGTCCATAGTATTCGTCATCACGTCAACACGTCTTCACGTTTTCACGAGAACTCCTTGTTTATTAGTAATTAATTTACCAAGCATCCTAGCTATGTAGTCCAATTTATCGAATAATACCTCAAATTCATTATTCGTAAAATATCCCAAGTCTCTCGCAATATACGATTGTGCTCTCACTTCAGCGACCGACCCTCTCGCAATAAACAAAAATCTAACAAAGTCTTGTCTTGATCCTCGCTCATATCCCTCTGCAATATTTGATACAACCGAGACCATTGCTCGTTGGATTTGGTCCTTTAATCCATAATCTTTCCAGGACATAGTCAATGTATACAAAAAAACCACTGTTTCTTGTGCAATTTGCCAAACAACTAAATTTTCAAAACTATGTGCTCCTCGTGCTGACGTGGCAACGTGCTGACGTGCTGACGTAGCGATCATTCTACCTCCCAAATATTTTTTTCACCTTACCTATCGCCTCAATCAGGCTATCTATATCCTGGGTTGTAGTATACACATTAAAACTAGCTCTGACTGACGCCGCTATCCCCATTTGTTTGTGGAGTGGCATTGTACAGTGGTGCCCCGACCTAACCGCCACCCCCTCCGAATCCAGCACTGTCGCCACATCATGCGCATGCACTCCCCTATATTCAAAGCTTACGCTCCCGCTGCGCTGACTATTATCCCGACATCCTAATATCCTAACTTCTTTGATTTTTCCTAGTTGCTGTATGCTGTATGCTACTAGCTGTTTGTCATGCTCTCTCACCTCTTCCATTCCCAACTTCTCCAAATGCTTAATCGCTGCCGCAAGGCCTACTGCCCCCGCCACATTCGGCGTCCCTGCCTCAAATTTATCAGGTAATTCTGCCCAGGTCGAGTGGTCAGTATAGACTTCGCTTATCATCCCTCCACCTGTTAAAAACGGTGACATTTCCTCTAGTAACTCTTTCCGTCCCCACAACACCCCTATTCCCATTGGCCCCAACATTTTATGACCCGAAAACGCGTAAAAGTCGGCCCCCAACTCTTTTACATCCACTTTCATATGCGGTACTGCCTGTGCCCCATCAATCAAAACTATCGCTCCCGCTTTGTGCGCCAACTTCGTCATTTCAGTAACCGGATTCACCGTCCCAAGCGCATTACTTACCTGCACTACCGTCACCATTTTTGGCTTTAACTTCAATTTCTCTTTGTAATCCTCCCAATCCAGTAGTCCCTCTTCCGTTATCCCAACGACCTCAACCCTCGCTCCAGTTCTTCTCGCCATCTCCTGCCACGGCACAATGTCTGAGTGATGCTCCATTATCGTCGTTAGTATCACATCCCCCTTTTGGAAATTATCTAGTCCCCACGCATAAGCCACCAGATTAATCGCTTCTGTCGTATTGCGGACAAAGATTATCTCTTCTTTCCTGCCGCCGATAAACTGCGCAACCACCCCCCTCGCCTCGTCCAACATCTTGGTCGCCTCATCTCCCAGGGTATGCGCGCCTCGATGGACATTGGCATTATAGTTCTCGTAATACTCTCGCTCTGCATCAATTACTACCTTCGGTTTCTGTGAGGTCGCCGCACTGTCCAAATAAACGAGTGGCTTCCCGTTAACCACCCTGGTAAGTATCGGAAAATCTTTTCTTATCATCTTTGGATCAAACATACGAATATCTTATCACTGATCAATTTAATCTTGACAAAACTCTCTCTCTCTCTCTGCGAAAATGCGTCCCATATTAATATTCAGAAGGATAATATATGCAAGCAAAATGTGAAAATTGTATCGTTCCAGAAATAATTGCCAGGATGAACACTACAAGAGAAAGACTCCAAGCTGCCAGAGAAAATGCTAGACTTTCCGAAACTCCAACACAAGCACAACCATACCAAGAGGAAGCTGTAACAGCTGGTGTTGAATTTGAAAATGCTCGTAAAGAATTTGCGACAGAATATCCAAAACAATGCTTTACCTGCACTTACCCAAACTAATTACTAGCATTAATCCACCCCGCGATTATCTCCTCTCTCGCTAGTTCAATTGTTAATCCTTTACTTTGTAAGTAAGCTAGCTGTTCTGGGTCAATTGGACCAGATGAGGCAACGTGTGACGCCCGCACATTATTGGCTAGTATTTCTAGCTCCGGCTCAAGCGTAACCACTGCCGTTTGTCCGAGAGTTAACGCTCTAAGCTCCAAAAAGTCCTCCGTCGCCTGCCCCTTCTTTTCTATTCTTATTTTCCCTTTTACTCTTACTCTCGCTCCCTCTCCAACTACCACTCTAACAGTAATCTTGCCCTTGGTATTCTCTACTTTATGTTCTGCTGTGACCACCAACTCATAATCTCCCGCGCTTCTCGCGTCAATTACCCCCACCCACTCCTTCTCTTCTCCCACTTTTGCAAACGAGATCCTTTCCTCCCATTTCCCCGGCTGATTAAATATTCGTTTTGTAGTTTTCATATTTATTCTTCGCGTGCATACTTTACAGGGTCTTTCCTTGTAAGATACAAACATTATCACGGTATCTTACAAAGAGAGACCCTGACAAGAATCATCCCACAGATCCTGTCATCTCAAGTTTAACAAGTCGATTAAGTTCTACCGCATACTCCATTGGTAGCTCCGCCACAACCGGCTCCAAAAAACCGCGTACTATCATTACCTCAGCTTCCTCTTTGGTTAAACCCTTGCTCATTAAATATCTCGTCTGCTCCTCCGACAGTTTCGAAACATATGCCTCATGTTCAATTTGCGCTGTCCCGCTCATTACCTGATTATTGGGGTACGTATCGCTCCGACTTATCTCATCCATTATTAAGGCATCACACACTACTTTTGCTTTAACTCCCGTTAATCCCGGCGCCACTTTAACTTGTCCTCGGTAACTGCTTCTCCCCCCTTTCTGGCTAATCGACTTGGAGATTATTCGCGAACTCGTATTATTAGCCAAATGAATCATCTTGGCGCCCGCATCGATGTGTTGGTCAGCTGAAGCTGTTGCAATCGAAAGCATTTCTCCGTGCGCCCCCTCCCCCACAAGCAAACATGCGGGATACTTCATGGTCACGTAGCTCCCCAAGTTACAGTCCACCCACTCCATTTTGGCATTTGTCTCAACTCTTGCTCTCTTTGTCACCAAGTTATAAACATTATTGTACCAATTTTGGATCGTGGTATAACGCACCTTCGCTCCTGGTTTGACTATTACTTCTACAACCGCCGCGTGCAAGCTCGCCGAGCTATATGCCGGGGCACTGCAACCCTCCACATAATGCACGCTCGACCCTTCTTCGGCAATTATCAAAGTCCGCTCGAACTGTCCCGCCCGCTCCGAATTAATCCGAAAATATGCTTGTAGTGGCAACTCAACTTTTACCCCCTTTGGTACATAAACAAAACTCCCTCCGCTCCACATCGCCGTATTTAGTGCTGCTAGTTTGTTGTCCCCGTATGGCACTATTTTCCCAAAATATTTCTTAACTATTTCTGGATAGTCTCGTAGTCCCTCATCCATTGAACAAAAAATTACTCCTTGCTTGGCCAAACTCTCCTTCAAACTCCCATATATTTTCTCGCTCTCCCACTGGGTCGTAACTCCCGCCAAATATGCCTGCTCCGCCTGTGGCACCCCCACCTGCTCCATCACTTGCTTTACTTCTCCTGGAACCTCATCCCAACTCTTATACGGCCGCTCCACGCTCCGCAAATAATAATTAATTTCGTCCCACTTTAGTTGGCTCAAATCTGCCCCCCATGTTGGGATTGGCATTGTTTCAAATTGAGTAAGTGCCTCCATCCTCCGTTTCCTCATCCACTCTGGCTCATTTTTAACCGCCGACAATTCCGCAACCAACTCTTCTGACAATCCCTTTTTCACTTGATTTTCCCTTTATCCATAACCATTATTTGCTTAATCCCCAAATCATGGAGGAATTCTCGATAGTGGGAAATCACAATTATTGTTACTCCCTGTTTTCGTAGTTCCCAAACAATTTGTCCGACTCTCTTCCTCCCCTCTTCATCAAGTCCCGAATCTATCTCGTCCAGTATTAATAGTATGGGGGGAGACAGTAACGCCCACATTAACTCTAATCTCTTTCGCTCCCCTCCACTCATTCCCTCGTTAACACTCCGTTTCGCGTATTCTTTTGGTAACCCAATCTTAGTTAGCAACTCTTCCAAATTCTCTCTAAATTCAACGAGATTATTAATCTTCTCTCCTCTTGCCATAAGCATCGCTTTTGCCAAACTAAATATGCTCACTCCCGGTACAGCCATAGGCTGCTGCCATGACACATAAATTCCCGCTTTTGCTCGTTCGTCCGCGCTCATTGTTAGTAAATCTTTACCCTCAAATGTCACTTGTCCCTTTTCAATTTGTAGTTGCTCATTCCCCATCAACACTTGTGCCAAAGTTGTCTTCCCACTCCCATTCTTTCCCGTTAACCCAATAATGGTGTTCTGCTCAACCTCCCAATTAATGCCACCAATGATTCTCTTCTCACCCACGCTCACCACAAGGTTTTTTATTGTGAGGATCTTCATCTCAAATCCACCAAGCGATAGTTGTCCAAGATCTTTCCCAGTTCTTCTGTTAACTTCCCCATTACCCCTTTGTGTGGACAAGTCGCCGCAAGTGGACATTTTTTTGCCCCATGTAGTAAACACCCCGCAGTCGCTACTTGCCCTTCCATCGCCTCAACTACCTGCTTAAGAGTTACTTTCTCTGGATTAGCAATTAGCATATACCCTCCCCCTCTACCCTCTTTCGCGCTTATTAGCTTCGCTTTAATCAAATCCCGTGCAATTTTGACCAAAAACGACCTTGGCAACCCCACTTCTTGCATCGCTCTAACTGACACTACCTTCCCTTTCGCTTGCGCTAGCATCGCCACCATCATCAAACCGTACTCAGTTTTTTTGCGAAAGCGAAAAGAGCTCATAAATATCCTCCCCTACTTAACTATCCCCATTCTAATCCAAGTTAACCAAAAATCAATAATCTAAAACAGCGTCGTTTGCACTTGTGCCTTAATCCCTCTCCCCTTTTCAAAATCCACCGGAACCTCGATCAAATTATTCCATTTATTTTTAAATCTAAGCACCTTATTCTTCACTCCATAATCATAAAGCTCTTTCGTCACCTTCACATCCTGCAAACAATACTTTTCGAGCTTGTCCCACTCCCCATCATGATAGTAGCGGATCGCATCTAGCCCATGACCAATCTTTTGCTCTCCCAACGTTTCCTTGGCCACTGCATCCAAAGCCACCCTGTGTCCCAAGTGTTTCTCCATCTCCACCATGATGTCGAGACTGGGGAACTGCTCAAAACTGCCCGTGTAATAGGGTCTTAGCGCTGCGTAATCAAAAGAAATGTGGTTAAAACCCACAACCAACTCCGCCATTTCTAACTTTCGCCAAAAAGGTGAAAAGTTACCTTCTCGGTATCCTACATACTCCTCCCCATTCTCGTCTCGCCAGTAACTCCCAATAATACTGACCCCCAACTTCTCTGGGTAATACCCACCAACCTCATCAAATGCCTTCTTCGTCTCCACATCAAAAACTAGTAATTTCATTTCGTGCTCTTCTTTACCAATTTTTTATCAAAACTAACAAAACAATATCCCTCATTCTTTTCAAGTGATAATAAATAACTATCAACAAAATGTATCTCTTCTCGAAAAAATCCCCACATCCCTCGCAAAGCGTCTCTATGTTCAATTTCTAACCATGGTGGAGAAAGCAGTCCTTCCATTGTATCTGCAATTTCCATAGCAGTTTTTTTGTAGTAGGTTTTTAATACAAAACATGTTTCAGCAATGATTGTTGGCATGATCACAATTTTAATACTTCCCTTTTCTGCCTTTTTAAAAAGTTCAATCGTCTCTTCGTATTGATCCTTCACGTCGCCAACTACCAATCGAACTATTAAATTAGTATCTGGGACAAATCTCTTCATATTTCTAGGGCCCAATCTGTCTCAAATTTTTCTCTTGCCTCTCGTAGTTGTTCGTCACTCAAAACAATATCCGACTTTAAACTACCCACCACCGACCAAAAACTCTTAACTGGGCGAAGCCTGACCTCTTCTCCCACTTTTGTCACCACTAATTTACTTGGGCGCTCACTCCCCCACTCCGCCACCATCCACTTAGGTATCGAAACTTGATTCTGATCCGTAAGACTAACCATTTTTTGCATCATATTTCATTACTTTATCAAGCATTCATTACTTTGTCAAGTATTCATTACTCATACAAAAAATTAAGCCCCACCAACCCTCCCGCCTCTAGTAACTTGAGCATTGCCCCACCCCCAGTACTCACATGGTCAATTCTTGTTAAATGTGCCTCTTCTGTTATCGCGGCTAGTGTGTCACCTCCCCCAACCAAGGTATAGGCATCAATATTCTCATTAATTGCCTTGTATATCGCTTCCGTCCCTGCACGGTACTGTAGCTCTTCCACCTTCCCCATTGGCCCATTCCATACGACTGTCTTAGCCTTTGCGATTATCTCGCTATAAACGCGTCTGGTCGCTGGCCCAATGTCTAGTAGATCTGCTCCCTCGATTGGCGTTAAGATCTTGGCCTTCCCGCTTGCCCGCATCCCCCTCTGTACCCACTCGTTAGCCAGCTTCCCACCCAGTAATATCGTATCCGCTCTCTGCGAGATGACCTCAATTAACTTACTCTTATCTTCCACCTTTGCTCCCCCCATAACTACTACAAAGGGGTGTGTTGGATTCTCTCTCACTTTCAAAATCGCCTCCACCTCTTCTTCGAGCCACATCCCCGCATAAGATAGTAGATGCTTTGGGATTCCCGTGATACTCGCCACGTCTCGATGGCTCTCCCCAAACGCCTCATTCACGTAAATATCTCCCAACTTCGCTAGCTCTCTGACAAAGCCATCCTCATTCTTCTCTTCTCCCTCCCACAATCGCAAATTCTCGAGCATCATCACTCGTGACACTGTGTCACTGTGACACTGTCCAATTGTGCTTTGTAGCACAATTGCCTCTCCTAACAACTTACTTGCATACTCCGAAATGGGTGACAAACTCCGCCCCTCTTCCGTCTTGCCCAAATGACTCATCAAAACTATTTGCTTCGCCCCATGCTCAAGTAGCCATTTAATCGTCGGCAAAGTCCGAACAATTCGCGTGTCGTCCACTATTTGTAGTGCTCGAAGACCCTGAGCATCGTCGAAGGGCTTCCCCAACGTCACATTCCAATCTACCCGTACAATTACTCGCTTTCCCTTCACTTCCGCTTGCTCTAGTGATTTTAATTGGTGTACATTTGTCATTTGTGCTTTGTGTACATTACATTATCTCTTTCCCATACTTCTCCACAATTGTAACCAGCTCATCCATTCTTGGCTCAGCCACTTCTCGGAAAAACTTCTCTCTCGCCTCCCCCTCGTATTGTCCAAACTCCTGCCACGCCGCACGTCCGACCGCCATCCCCGCTGCCCCACTCTTGCATGCCGTTTCTAGTTGTTGCCGGAACTCCCCGTACATCGCCCCCGCCGAAAGCAGTACCCACGGTATATCTAGCTTCTCACTAATTCGTCTACACCTATTCTCGTCCCCCGGGTACTCCAATTTAAATATATCAACCGGTAGATCAATCAAAGCATCAACAATTTTCTCAACCACATACGGGTCTTTCACCTTTTTATACGACAAAGGCTCAAGCAAAAAGATCATTCCGGCTCGCATACAATCCTCGCCAATTTTTCTGGCCACCTCTTTTTGTTTTTCTGCCAACTCCGCATTCTCGGGATCAAAGTATAAGAGCAATTTCACTCCACTTGCTCCCATCTCTTTGGCTTGCGCCACACTCCAGTCTGGCAAAATCTCAGTCTCTCTCGCCTCTTGTCCTCCCCTGTATCCCGTCTTCTCCATCGATAGTATCCACCCGCATTTAGAACTCAAGTCAACAAGCCCTGCCCCATAAGTCGGGTCGATTAATAATCCCGAAACTCTGTCTTTATCTATTTCTACTAATCTTCTTTTCCATTCCACAATTTCCATGTCAGTTGTCAACTCTGGATTTTCAGGGTGTAACATTGTTTTAAGCAATCCACGATGATCAATTGCTGCTATTGCAATTTTTCCACTCTTTGTTAATAACTCCCCCATTCGCTGTGTCTTACTCATGACTCCAGTATAACTACCTTTTCATTTTTTTGCGTAGTGCATTTTGCAATTTTCGCACTACCGCATCCACCGCTGTTAGCAAATTCCCATCTTTTGCCTCCGCTATCACATCTTTCCCAGGAATTTTCAAATCAACCTTCACTCGATATCCCCACCTCTCTCCCTTGGACAATCTAATCATCCCCTCTCGCAAATCACTCGAAATATGTTTTAAATATTTATCCAACCCCGCAATCTTCTTTGCAATCTTCGTCTTAATATCTCCCTCGTTACTAACCTTATCAAACCAAAAAGCTAAACGCATTTTTTCTCCTCGTCCCCCGCCATAGCCTTGGCATAGGCGGGCTATTTTGTCGCTGTTAAGATCGCTAGTTCTGTGATCTCTTGATCTATTTCCACCTCCTTTCCTTCAACTCTTAACTCTAGTTTATACCCTGCTGCAATTAGTATTCTAAAGAGTTCCTTCGGCAACTTCCCTCCCACCGGGTGCACCTCCATAATAATGTTCTTAATTCTGCGTAGCTCAGGAACCAATGACTTAAGTACCGGCATCTCCATCCCCTCAATATCCATCTTCAAAAGATCGATTTCCCCCTCTACCACTTCGCCCAAAGTCACCCCCCTCACTTTCACCGCCTCCGTCTTCTGTCTTTTGTCCCACCCATTCTGCAAATATGAAACGGTGGTATACCAGTCGTATCCTGACACATCCACATGTAGAGTAACCTCCCCGCTCTTTGGCGAAAGCGCCACCTGGATCAACTCAACTCCTTCTAACTGATTTTCTTCCACATTCTTTTTGAGCAACTCAAAACTCTTCGGGAATGGCTCAAGCGCAATAATCTTTGCTTCTGGATAAATCTGTTTAAAGTACAGCGTTGTATCCCCAATATACGCGCCAGCGTCCACTATCACCGGCTTTTCATTCTCCAATTCAACAAAATAATCATTCCTCCCGAATACTTCCCGCTTTAGTATCCGGAATTCCTCGGCATTTTCATACCAAATCGTATACTTCCCTACTCTCGAACTCTGCATACTCCCATTATCTCACACCTTGACTTCCTATTTGGGTTTTATTAGGATTAAAGTATGAGAGACAGAAAACTCGTTGAACAAGTACAGTTTCTATATAAATCAGGTGTTAGGAAATGTGACATTGCACGCAAGTTAAATCAAGATACCACCAATATCAGTAGATGGTGTCGGAAATTATCTGTATTAGGAGAAATAAGCGAGCCAAGTTCATATCAAGAAAAAGAACGTTTTCGCTGGTACACCTATGAAAAGATAAATTTTACTAAGCTTGACCAAAATAGTGCCAAAATACTATTGTCTCTACTCTACTGGTGTGAAGGATGTAAATACCCAGGAACCAATAAGGTTGAATTCGTCTGCAGTGACGAAAAGATGCAAGTCACTTTTATCAAACTTATGCGCACTGCGTTCGTAGATGAGTTAGATGAATCTAAATTTCGTGTAATGCTCCAACTACACACCACTCACGACGTAGAAAAACAAATTAGTTACTGGTCAAAGCTACTCAACATCCCCAAATCACAATTCATCAAGCCTCATCTCACCGTCAAAACAGCCAGTAGATATCGCCCAATATACAACGGTACCTGTAATCTTCGCTACTTTGATTATCGAATCTTACTCAGAATCATGGGAACATATAGCCTAATTTCGAGCCAAATCATCAATTAATTGATATAATCTCCAGAGAGGAGACGTCGCATAATGGTAGTGCAGCAATCTACTAAATTGCCGACCGAAAGGTCATGTGGGTTCGAGCCCCGCCGTCTCCGCACTTCGAGTCGCCTTAGGCGACCGAAGAGGTGTATCCAGATATGAAATATTCTGGGATGCCACTCTCAATGTTATAATCAATCTTGTCTGGAGGTGTCCGATAGTGGTTATTCGAGCGGGTTGCTAACCCGCGACTCGAAAGAGTCTCGTGGGTTCGAATCCCACCGCCTCCGCAGAACGCTCTCGGTTGCTCCAAGTCCCACCCACCCTGTCAAATTAAGTTGATGTGATCGTCTAAAAAATCATCAAAAAATATCATTACCTCAAACATAGCCTGTAACGTAGAAAACCACCGGAATTACCCTCAAGGTATTTACGCTTGGTTCTAAGCTTTTGGCGAATCAGGTTTCTGATATTCAAATGTCCCCCGAATTTCACCCATCTTGTCCGAGACCCAACCCCATTGCCCATCTTTGTGTTTCGCAACTTTCATGTCTGGCAACAGGTTAGACAAAAGAGTAATTATAAATTCCTGTACAAAATGAGTCATGTATTTGAGCACCTCCAGCATATACTCATCAACATAAGCTGTTTCCGTTTCGTTAATTATAATTAGTGGTGGGATAACTTCCTTGGTTATGACTGAGTATCTAAATCCTTGTACATTTTTCAACTTACCATTTCTTTGACGGGACTTGACAAGATTTAGTTTGTTGTATACTTAAATCATGTCAACAAAAATTAAAAAAATAGTAGTCATCGAAGATGATGAAATCTTACTGAAAGCAATTAACATTGAATTACTTAGCAGTGGCTTCAAAGTTTTCTCGGCAACTAATGGTGAAGCAGGTTTAAAACTCATCAAATCTAATAAACCAGATTTAATCATTCTTGATTTGGTCATGCCGAAAATGGATGGCTTTGAAGTATTAAAATTACTTCAAAATGACAAAGAATTGGATAAAATCCCAGTGATCGTGCTCAGCAATTTGAGTCAAAAAGATGAGGTGGACAAAGCAATGGCGCTTGGAGCAAATGATTTTTTTGAAAAAGCTACCACCAATTTGGGTAATTTATCTGACAAGATAAAACAACTATAATGACTAAATATGCGCAAGCTATGGGTTAGCTTCATACTTGCTTTGACAGCTTTTTTATACAAGCGCAAGAAAACATTGCTAGTCTCCCATTCTTTTATTTCCATATTTCACCTGCTGATTATAATCTCAACAGAATTACTTTTGGCTATAGTTTCTCTGCCACTCTACTTAACATCAAAAGAAAAAGTGAGTGGTAATCACAAAACCTACCAACTACGTAGATTAATCTCACTTTCTGCTCTGCTAGTTATCTTATTTATTTGGCTTTTTAAGTTAGTTTTTATAGTTGGCTTGCCTTACTTCTTTAATGTTAAGCAAACTTTTTACATAACTGAAAAAAAAGTAACTGAACAAAGAGATGATCTAGGTCAATTGCTAAAAATTTTCAATTTAAAAGAAAATGTTTCTTTACAAACACCTCAGATTCAAAAGCTCACTTTAGATAACTACAGTGCCTTACGAGTAAATGGGACGGCTGAACCAAGCTCTTTTGTTGTACTATTCATTTCTACCCCAGATTCTCCAGAGGGTCTTTCCGTTGTTTTCTTGACAGAAAGTAACGAGAATGGTGACTGGCTAATACAAGCTAACAACCTGAGATGGGAGCCTGTTCCAGGTTCTTATGAAATACGAGCTTTGGTTTACAGGGAAAATGAAGCAGCGAGCAATTTTAGCTCGGCCAATCTCATCGAAATTAAACCAAAGATTCAAGATCTCATTATTACAAAAATCGACTTTTATCTTAACTACTTAGTCATTTTGTTTCTTGCATTGGGAATAATTTCCTTAGTATTGTTGCTCTAATATAAGTGCTAATATTAATATATGTGGCTAAATTTAATCATTAAGCTATCAACACTTATTCATAAGAAAAAAGAAGAAATACTTGCAGCTGGTATTTGGAAATCGATTCTTTTCTCACTCTGGATAACTATCTTGGAAATTCTACAGATTATTATTTCACTTCCTATTTATACCCACCTAACTCAGGTTTGCAACTGCAGTAGCGGGGTAGGTTTGAAAGTTATCGGTTAAAAGTTTAGTAAGGTCACTTTCGTAGCGTTTGAGATGGCG
>Ga0172368_10001693_pt1 | contig 29577 bp, 21 predicted proteins | sample Lak11m_FD_114540 | JGI IMG/M metagenome (GOLD analysis project Ga0172368, IMG submission 114540) | Freshwater microbial communities from Kabuno Bay, South-Kivu, Congo - kab_022012_11m | ecosystem: Environmental > Aquatic > Freshwater > Lake | place: Democratic Republic of the Congo: South-Kivu...
AGGTGCCCATTCTGTGCCACTCCACTTCAGTACCTGACCTGATGCCGGAGCAGTAGTTGAAATATTGTTACCTTGTAATCTCCTTGCATTCCATAAAGCATTGTCGTTTTGTGCTGATAATATCCCTCCTGAAATGGTCAGACCTGTGCCATAATTCACTTCCAGTTCGCCTGCATTGAATTTTAATCCACTATTGGCTGAGATAGCTACATCTATCATATTGCTGCTGATAGATATCCCATTTCCACTGGTATATTGATAATTTGATTCATCTACATATTTCCATTCACCTGAAGTGCCGTCATATTTCAACATCTGGTTGTTGGTGGGTGCTGCAGTAGGTAATAATTTGTCATATAGTCTGTTTGCATTCCATATATGTTTATTGCTATCAGCATTAATAACTGTTCCTGCTATGTTGATTCCTGATCCTGCAGTATATGAATTATTTGCATCAGCAGCAGGAGCCCATTCTGTTCCTGACCATTTCAGAATCTGACCTGAAGTTGGAACTGTTGCAGAAATATTGTTACCTCTGAGCTTAACAACATTTGGATTTGGATAAGTGCCCGACAAATCTCCACCTGCAGATGTAGTATTCGTAATATCATCTGAGGCATCTGTATCGCCAGTATTTGAAATTGTAATTGTAGAGCCACTCTGACTAATATTAATACCTGTACCGCTAACAAATGTTGAACTTCCTGAAGGAGCAAAGGTTGCTGGTTTCCACATTGCGTTGGTCGAATCGTAAATTAAAACTTGATTGTTTCCCGGAACAACAGCTGAAATATTTCTGCTTTGCAGTTTATTTGCATTCCAGATGGCTTTACTACTATCGGCATTGATAGTGGTTCCCGATATTATAATACCTGAACCAGCGCTGTAGTTATTGTTCAAATCTGATGCAGGAGCCCAGTCGGTACCACTCCATTTTAAAACCTGGCCTGTACCTGGTGCTGTAGTAGAAACAGTATTGCCCTGTAATTTATTAGCATTCCAGATGGCATCGCTGCTATCAGCATTGATTACTGTTCCTGATATAGTGATACCAGTTCCTGAAGTATAAGTTGTACCTGAGGGTGTTTGGGCTTCCCATTGAGAAGTAGTGTTATTCCAGGTAAGGACCTGTCCGTTTGAAGGTGAAAGTGAATTGGATATTTTTGTATTATAGAGTTGGTTGGCATTCCAGATGGCTTTATTACTGTCAGCATTGATAGTAGTACCAGCAATGACAATTCCTGAACCAGGCGTATAAATATTATTTAAATCACTTGAGGGTGTCCAATCGGTACCGTTCCATTTGAGTACCTGACCTGAAGCAGGAGCAGTTGTTGAAATACTATTTCCTTGTAGTTTATTAGCATTCCAGATAGCTTTACTACTGTCAGCACTAATGGTTGTTCCAGAGATAATGATGCCCGACCCCTGAGAATATGCAGTACCCATATCAGCAGAAGGCGTCCATGCCGAGCCATTCCATTTCAGAATCTGGCCAGTTGAAGGTAAAGTTGCCGAAATGTCATTGCCTTGTAATTTATTAGCATTCCAAATAGAATTATTATTTAATGCCGAAATACTTGTTCCGGTAATATTAATTCCTGTTCCAGCAGTATATATTGTACCATCATCGTTACCAATTTCCCATGTAGAAGTGGTATTATTCCACTTTAGAATCTGACCACTAACTGAAGGGGAAACAGAGGTGATATTTTTTCCTTGTAGTTTATCGGCATTCCACATAGCAGTACCTGCATCAGCATTAATTGCTAAACCACTGATATTTATACCTGTTCCGGCTGTATAATTATTTACATCATCATTTTGGGCTTCCCATTGTGCTGTTGTACTATTCCATTTTAATACCTGTCCGCTAAGTGGTGTCAGATTATTTGAAATAGGTGTATTGTAAAGCTGATTAGCATTCCATAACGCCTGGGTGTTGTTAGCACTTATCGTATTTCCTGCAATAGAAATACCTGTTCCCGGTGAATAAATCGAACCTGTATTGTCATTAGCCAGAACCCATGAGTTGGTCAATGAACTCCATTTTAATATTTGACCATCTGCAGGAGCGGCTGAGGTAACAGGACGGCCCTGAATTTTAATAACTGATAGGTTTGTATAAGCACCAGCAACATCACCGCCAGCCATTCTCCAAGTTCCATTGCCTAAAGCATCGGAAACCAATACTGCTCCATTTACTGCACCTGTAGGAAGCTGAAACTTTACTGCTTCAAGTTTGATTGTTTTAATAGAATCTGAATTTAATATTTTCGGTAAGGGTGCAGCATTTCTGACTGAGTCAGCATATAATGCATAAGGGACAGATAAAAGACGATTGGATCCCATACTGATCAGCCCATTTCCAAAATCTACTCTCACTTCGATATAATATGTAGCAGAACCCCAGGGAATGGCGGTAAAAGAATTATATTTACCAGCACCTGTAGTGATACCTTCGCCAATAACTAAATCAAATAAACCAAATTCATTGGTTTTAATACTGTGGCCTTCCTGCCAAACAATGGTTCCAGTGGGACTGGCTGAATGAATGCTGATTTCAACAATAAGATTTTTATTTACCAGTGCTTTGCCATTAAAATCTCTTGCAACAGCCTGATAATTAAACCCTTTGGGTATTTGGGCATTTATATTTACTGATAAAATTGTAAATAAACCCCAAAATGTGATTCCAAGAACAACATTTAATATTTTATTCCTCATAGAAAGGTATTTTTATCAATCAATTAATCTTAATAACTTTAAAATTTGCAATTATTTCTGAGCTTTCAACATTATAAATATTGATGAAATAATTTCCACGGGCAAAGCCTGTCAGGTCCACTTTAAAATTTAGACCTCCAGAGTGTTCAAAAGATTCAAATGGAACATTTACAAGTTGCCCGAAACTATTATACACAGATATTATTAGTTGGTTGCTATTGAAAAAATCAGTTAAACTTATATTTACAATATCCTGTGTTGGGTTTGGGTAAAGGTTTATTGCAATGCGGTAGTCATTATTTTTTTTAATATCGGATAAATAAAGGTTCGGTGGCTGTTGAAAACCCTGAGTAAGAATATAATTTGACGATTTAAGCGTAGTTACAGCAAGTTCACCAATTGTAAAAGAAAGCTTGTAGCCACTGGCAGATAAATCTTTTCCTGCAGTAGAAATAATTGTAGGAGCTAAATCCTGTGCTTTTACTGATACAAGTAAAAGCAGCAAATCACAAAAAATAAGTATTCTTTTCATCATAAATATTTTTATTTCCAAAGGTATATCCAACCAAAAATACCATTTTCTTTTAAGGTAGTTTTTACTTTCAGGGCATCATTGTAAGTAGCATATTTACCAACATAAATATAATAAAAGTCTCTTACTTCATTGTAAATCATTTTTACCTCAAGACCTTTTACAGCCCATAGGTCAATTGATTTTCGTGCATTTTCAGGAATTTTAAATGCTTCTACTACAACAAAAAATTGTCCACCAACTTCTTTTAGCTTCTTTTCAATATCCAGCAATTCCTGGTCTATTTCTTCCTGTTTCTTTGCTTTTTCTTCTTCATTGTAAGCCTTAACATTTGCTAATTCTACCTCAACTTCTTCCAGACGTTGTTGCAATACTTCAAGCTTTGCATTTGTTTTCTCTCTTTCTTTTGCATTTTCTTCTTTAACTTTTTTGACATCCTCCTGTGTTGATTTTGCTACTTGTGCTAAACTATCTGATTTTTCAGTAAGATCAATAACATCTTTTTTAAGTTTCTTTATTCCTTTTCCTATATACACACCAAGGCTAATTTCATGTGTACCATTTGAATAGCCTGTCATTTTATTTGTTCCTAACATTTCATAAGTATAATTGAGCACCATTTGATTATTCAGATTCAAACCACCACTTAAACCTAAAGACCCTTCTCTTCGATAGGTTAATCCAATCCAATATTGATTTTTATATTTAAACAATGAAGCAAATTCAAAGTTAAGGGGTGCATTATTTGAAAAACGTAAAATTCCAAAAGGTTCAATTCCAAAATTATCTCCTAATTTAATATCAAAGGATGCATGGGCTAAAAAATGACGTTTAATCAAATATTCATCAACATTGTTTTCAAGATTCACTCTGCTTTTATTATTAAATAAAAACGGTGCATTAAAACCCACATTCAATCCACTGAAGCGATAAAGTGCTGAAAATCCAGCATTCATAACGGTTTCGTTTTGAGTAATTCTGTTTTGCAACACAGGATCAAGGGGATTGTCAATGATAGAATTCGTAAGGTCGATACTATGCTCAAAAACCTTGGCTGCAAGAGCAAAACTTAATGTATGCTCATCGGCAAGCTTAATATGGTAAGCATAAGAAAGACTAGCATATAGCCGTGAAAAATATCCAGCCTGATCAGAAATAATTTCACCACCAACACCTACATTTGGCCATAAAGGTGAGGTAATACTCATCATTCTGGTAATAGGAGCTCCTTTTATACCTGCCCATTGATTTCTATAACCTGCAAAAATATTCAACAGATCGCCTGAACCTGCATAGGCCGGAGACAGTGAGTATTTATTGATAAGATATTGATTGTGTAAAGGTAAACTCTGACCTGAAAGTACCAGACTTGTTCCAAGAAAGAGAATTAAGAAAATACCTTGCTTTTTCATGTATCTTAATTTTGATTTTTTCGACAAAATTTTAACGAATAATGTTTAAAGTTCCTTTATAAATGCCACCTTGCTTGGTTCGAACAATATAATAATATGCTCCTTCAGGTAAGTTTTCGCCATTTCGTGTACCATCCCAGTCATTCTTATAATCAGCAGAAGAATATAACAAATCTCCATAACGGTTGTAAATACTTACTTCAACAGGGGAGAAATATCCTACGTCTTTAATAATCCATAAGTCATTGATATTGTCTCCGTTAGGTGTAATAACGTCAACAGCTGTAAATTCATCCACAACAATTACCATCACAGATGCCGAATCAGATGAAGAACATCCATTGCTGTCAGTAACTATTACGGAATAAACACCTGTTTTAGTAACAGTAATTTCTGCTGTTGTGTCGCCATTAGACCAAATTGTGCTGTCAAAAACACCATTTGCTTTAATTTTTACATTATAACCATCATAAAATGTGGTTGGGCCACTAAAAGTAAGATTTAATGCTGGTTTGGCATAAATTGTTACTGGCTTGGTAATAGTATCTTTGCAGCCCTTGTTTGTGAGAGCAATCAGTCTGACATTATAGACTCCTGATGTTAAATACAAATGAGCATGATTTTTCAAAATAATACCATCATTACCATCTCCATATTGCCACAACAAATTGATAACTGTATCTGTTACAATAGTTGTATTATTAATAAAATTAGTAGAATCGCCTTCACAAACATTATTAAAAGCAAAATCAGCGTTTGGTTGATTATTCACCTTTACACCTCTTATAATTTCTGAACTACAACCCATCACTGTAAAGACTGTTAATTTAACCAAATTAGTGCCTGCAGATGGAAAAATCCGTGTTGGATTTGCTCCCGAGCTATCATCAATGCTGCCATTATTGTCAAAATCCCAATAATATTTAGCTATTGGATCAGCAGAAGAAGTTGCATCAGTAAATGAAGTAACAGAACCCTGACAAGCTTCGTTAAAACTAAAATCGGCAACAGGTGTGGCATTGACTATGACATTTTTATATAAGGTATCAGCAGAAGTAGTACTATTAACAAACAATCCAACAGAATATGTACCTGGAGTTGAAAATAGATATTTTACTGTATCACCAAAAATATCAGGTATTAAATCATTATCGATATCCCAGCCAACTGAGGTAATAGGACTTCCACTTACAGTTGTGTCAATAAAAGTAGTTGAATCACCAAAACAAACCGAAGCAGCAATAAATCCAGCTTCAATTGGAGAAAATACATACATATTCTGAATGATTGAATCGGTGCAATTATTCATGTGAAAAACTGTAAGTTTTACAGGAAAAGTACCTGTTGTTGCATAAGTATGTGTTGGATCTTTAACAGCCGATAAATTACCATCACCAAACTCCCAGAAATAACCAATTGAACCAAGTGGAGTTGAATTATTCGTAAAGATGAAATTATTTCCGGTAAACATTTGTGTTGAATCATTTACAGTAAAGTCAGCTACAGGTGAGGTTAAAACAACAACATTTACATAAACACTATCTGAGTCGGTGTTTGTTACTACTTTATATCCAACAGTATATGTGCCTGCTGCTGGAAATGAGTGAGCAACATTAGCTAAGCTGGCATCATCGAATGCTCCGTCATTGTCAAGGTCCCAAAGTGTTGACTGAAGAGTGTTGCATGTAACATGTTTGTCGGTAAATAAAAACATATTGCCGTTAAAGCACTGAGTATCATTGTCAATATCAAACCTTGCTTTTGTGTTGCTGATAGCATAAATAGTTTGTATAAAAGAGTCTTGGCAATTACTATCAGATGTGGCAATCAGTTTAACCTGATAAGTAGCAGCAGCACTATAAGTTTGGGATGGATTTACTGCAGTTGAATTACTGCCATCATCAAAATCCCAGAAATATGTCAGGTTCCAAGGTGTAGCAATGGTAGATGTATTTGTAAAATTAAATGCATTTAAATAGCAGTCAATTGTATCAGAAACAGTAAAAGAAACATTTGGCTGGTCGTAAATTCTGGCTGTCAAATCAGTAGAGTCTTTGCATCCCTTATCAGATGTTACAACTAATTTTACCATGAAAGAGCCTGTTGTTGAATAAGTATAAGGTAAAGGGGCAGGGTCAGTAGAAGAAGAACCATCACCAGTGCTCCATAAATATGTCATTGAGCCAGGGCCACCTAAAACTGAAGTATTATTAAACGTAAAAGAATTGCCAGATAAACATTGGCCACTATCAGAAGTTATGGTGAAACTGGCAGCAGGGCTTGGATATACAATTATAGTTTTTTGAATTGAATCTGCAGAAACTGTTGTTTCTACTTTTAAACCTATTTTATAAGTTCCAGGTGTTGTAATTACATGAGTTAATGGGTCAACATTTGCTGAGTCACCATAAATACCATCACCGTTTAAATCCCAGCTAAAGTTTATCAAAGGGTCGCATAAAAGAGACGTATTTGTGAAGATAAAGCTATTTCCTACCAAACATTGATCGGTATCGTTAATGCTAAAATCAGCTTCACTGGAATCAACAACTTCTACTTTTTTAGTGATTGAATCTTTGCAACCATTATCTGAGGTAACAATCATTTTTACATTATATGTTGCAACAGTAGCAGGATAAATGTTTACCGTATCTTTAGAATAGGCGTAGGTGGCACCATCACCCATATCCCAGAAATAGCTCATTGTTCCAGATGCAATTACAGACAAGTTGGTAAAAGTGAAAAAATTACTCAGACACTGGCGTGGAAAATCAATATTAAAATCTGCTACAGGCTTTGCAAACATACTTACAGTTTTATAAATAACGGCAGTATCGATGTTAGTGATAACCTGAAGTCCTACAACATAATTTTTTTCCAGAGGAAACAGCCATTTAACTGAGGATGTTGTAGCTTCTGTAAAAATACCATTGCTATCAATATCCCAATTGGTTTGCAAGATAGTGGCAGTGCTGGTGGCTGTACTGGAAAGTGTCATAGAATCACCAAAACAAACTGTTGAGAACGTAAAATCTGCAACTGTTTGGGCATTTAGATATGCACTCAGGAAAACCATGAGTGAAATTGTTAACAAATACTTTTTCATTATTTGTATTTTAGGTTTTTTTAAAAAAATCTTTAAAAATTTTACTTTTAACATACTGCTTTTTAGCAACATACACAATAATTTACTGAAAAAAAGCTAAAAACGTAATACAAACTGCGTTGCAATTTACAATTATTTTTAGTCATTAATAAACAATTTAATCACAGACTTTTTACCAACTGCAATTTTATTCCCTTACCCATGAAAAAGTAACTTCAATTTATATTTTCTTATAATCCTAAATTATATTGTTCTAAAAACTCTGACCAAAGCATTATTTTTAGATTTTCTTCAGGGGTAACAATTTGCTTGACAAGCAGTGATGCCATATAGGGTATAAAATATGTTAACATAAAGATTTTCAAAGTTTTAATAAAGTCAAAGTCTATCTGCTTTTTATTAAATTTTTCTATTGAAAACTCGGCAATAAAGTCTATTTCTTTTATCAATAATTCTGTGTCAGGATATTCAAAACTTTCTGAATAACTGAAAGAAAAAAATAATAAATCAAAACATAGCGGATAACTGGTTTCAGCCTCTTCAAAATTGTGGAAAAATAATTTTTTACTTGCACCTCCAATAAATTGTGGTGCAATATTTTTCAAGTAAAAAGATGTTTTTATAATTTCTTTAGGCTCTAATTGGTCGTATATTTTAACCAGAAAAGTAAATGTTTTAATAAAGTTTATTATTCCAAGTCCGTTGGGAAACATCTTTTTATCGATTCTTGATTTTAAAAACAATAAGTTATTATGAACATTTTCGGCATTCAGTATTCTGGCAATACTTGATTCAGATAGTGTTTTTATTGCTATGTCAATCAAAGTATCGTTCAAAACAGGATTCCATTTTTTTTGAAGTTGATAATATTCTAATTGTGAAAATGGTGTGTTGAAAATCATTGCAGACTCATAGTTTTTCTTAATAATTTCCGGAAGAAGAAGATATTCCGGATATTTTTCCTTTAAAAAAGAAATTTTCTCTATCTCGTTTACAATTCTTCTTTTCCCTTGTTCATTCCATGATTTTTTGATAATAATATTTGTTTTTCCTTTTTTATTCAGCCGAAAAATGATATTCCCATCACCACAAAACTGCATATTGATAGAATAACTGTCGAATTCCTGTTTGTCAAGGGTTTTAAAAAGATACCTTTCACGAAGAAGTATTTGAATTCTTCCGTGTGATATTTTTTTAATATTGCCAAGTTTTATCATTAAGTATTTCCATGCAAAAGGAAAAACAGATAAAAAATTACTGACATCAACCAAAGATTTGTTTTCATCAAGGTCGTGAAGAAAATCTGCAAGAGTATGGTTTTCAGACAACAACCATTTTATTTTTTTATTGCTATCATTAAAAAAATACAAGTCTTTATGATAAAAATCTAAACTGGTTTCAGTTCCATTACTAAATGAAATAATGGCAGCCACTTTATCAAATAAAATAGGAAAAGTAAAAGTAGAAGCTCCTGAAATGTTAATTAAATAATAGGATTTGTTGTATTTTGCAAGTTGTTCAACTTCGTTTCTTTTACGGATATAAACAAAACCTGAATCGTAGTTTTTTATAACAGCACCTGAAGGGTCTAAAACAAAAACAGGATAGTTATTGTCAAATGCAATTTTGCTAATGATATATAAATCTTTTTCAAGAATTCTCATTTATCAGAACTTTATTGCAACAAATGTAGAACAAGATAATTTATTGTGTAAATCAACTATTTATAAGGGGGGTAAAAAAGTGGAGAATAGGGGGCTCGAACCCCTGACCTCTAGACTGCCAGTCTAACGCTCTAGCCAACTGAGCTAATTCCCCAAATCAGATTTTATCATTGTTTTTAAAGTACTGCAAATTTCTATAAATGATTTAAATTAGCGAAACTTCTTTTTAAGAAATTCGTTAATATATTGAGCAGCAGAACGATATGCTTCAGTATTACCCAATTCAGATTTCAACTTTGAATAGTTTTCAAGCATGTTTAGCCTGTAATTTTCATTATTTAAAATCTTGCTTAGTTCTTCTTTAATGCTTATTTCATTCATGTTTTTCTGAATCAATTCCACCACAATCGGTTTATTGGCAATCAGGTTAACCAGTGAAATAAATTTTACTTTTGCAAAAATCTTTGATAATTGATAAGTAATAGCTGATGTTTTGTAGCAAACTACCATCGGTAAATTAAAAAGAGCTGCTTCAAGCGTAGATGTTCCGGATTTAATAATTCCTGCATGTGCAATGCTTAATACATCATAAGTTTTTCCAAAAACAATTTCAATATTTGTGGTTAATTTGACCTGTTCGAAACAAGAAATATCCATGTTAGATGATGCTGCAACAATAAAATAATATTCAGAAAAATATTTAACAACTTTTGTCATTTCGGCTAACATTCTTGCTAATTCCTGCTTTCTGCTACCTGGCAAAATAGCTATTACTTTTTTTCCTTTATATTTTTCAATAAAATCCGAATCAGTTTTATGTGCCTCAATCAGTTTAACCAAAGGGTGACCAAAATATTGAACTTCATAATTGTGTTTTTTATAATATTTTTTTTCAAAAGGTAGAATACAAATAAGTAAGTCAATATTTCTTTTAATTTTTTTTATTCGGTTTTCTTTCCATGCCCAAATCTGTGGAGAAATATAATAAATAACAATGATACCATTTTTTCTGGCAAACTCTGCTATCCTCATGTTAAATCCCGGATAATCAAAAAGGATAACTGCATCAGGTTTAAATTCCAGCAATTTGGTTTTGCAAAATTTTAATGCACTAAGAATTGTTTTTAAATGTAAAAAAACCTCCTTGAAACCCATGAAAGCAATTTTTTCATAATCAAAAACAACATCAACACCTTGAGCTGCTATTTTTTTTCCGCCAAATCCGCTAAATTCGGCAAAAGGGGCTCTCAATTTTAATTCTTTCACCAGATTTGATGCATGCAATTCCCCTGAAGCTTCACCACAAACTATGAAAAATCGTGACATTTTAGAGAAAAACCTTTATAACAACAACAATTAATACTAAAACAAATGTGGCTGTTATTAAACCCTTAGCTGTTTTATATTTTTCTTTGTTTAAAAATAAAAAGAAAAACAAAAGGTTTGGCAGACCACTCAGACTGATCATTGCCGATAGTGTGCGTTTATATGAAAATAGTGCATCTAAATACTCTGAAAATGTAGTATCAGAAAACTTAATAAGATAAAAAGCCACAATGGTAATAAAAACACTGACTAAACCAAGCCCGACTCCTAATATTAAATTATCGTATTTTTTCATTTGTTGTTATTTTGTTAAATTTTTCTAGCAAATGATAGGAAGTAAGATCAAGACTGACAGGAACAACAGATGCAAAACCATTTTCCAATGCCCATATATCGGTATCTGTGTCTTTATCGTTGCATATAAATTCACCAGTAAGCCAAAATGATTTTTTACCATTATTGCCGCTTTCCTCCCTGAAAACTTCTTTCCATTGAGCCATTGATTGCCTGCAAAACCGAATTCCTTTGTAGTTATTAAAATCTATATCCGGGATATTAATGTTTAAAAGGTTAAATTGCTTAAGTATTTTATAGTCAACACATTGTAAAACCTGATGAACAACAATTTCAGGCAAATGCATATCTGCATTTTCATTATAGTTAAGGCTTGAAAAAGCTATAGAAGGAACACCCGAAAGGGCACCTTCCACAGCAGCAGCCACGGTGCCAGAATACAACATATTGACAGAAGCATTTGAACCATGGTTGATGCCTGACACAATTAAATTAGGTAGTTTTTCAAAAAAATTTCCTAAAGCAAACTTGATACAATCGGCAGGTGTACCTGAAATACAAAATGCAGAAACACCATTGAAAATATCCTTTTCTTCAACAAAAACTGGTGTTCTCATTGTTATTGCATGTCCTACACCTGACATTGGTGTACAAGGTGCGGCTACTGTCACAGTACCATACTGCTTCATACATTCTACCAGCGACTGAAGACCTTTGGCATATATCCCATCATCGTTTGTTACAAGTATTTTCAAAGATCTGTATTTTACTTTTTACCACTGCTTATTGCCATCTTTTTTTGATTTTTTAAATACCATCCCCTATAATAAACAACTGTCAGCAATAAAAATGGAAATGATTTTAACACATTGAATAATAATGATGTGTTATTGTATTCATAAGCAGTAATCATTACTTTTTGATCTAAAATAATTGAATATCCAAAAGAAATCAAAGAAATAATGGGAATCAGATAGAAAGAAACAGCAAAAGGAATCATTAACCTTGTAGATTTTTTTGAAACTTTTAAAACCTTTGTCGTCAACATCATATACACCAGAAACAAACCTGCAATGATGGTTGCTCCTATTGATGCAGTTATAACATATTGGTTGTCAGTACGATTGAGTTTTTCAAAGAAAATAATCAGGTAAATATTGTGTATAGTCTCCAAAATCATGATAATATATATCAAGCGGGAAGTATCTTTGAACTTATAATAGTATTTAAGAAATTTTTTAAAATAATATAGGATAAAAATAGTTAAAACATTGATTGTAACTAAAAATAACATAATCAATACTCTGTGTAGTTCAAAAGTAAACTCCAAAAAATACACATATAGCATTACAACAATAAAATAAACAACCGATAATGCTGAGGCAAACTTTAATTCACTTTTTTTCAACTGTTTTTAACTTAAATATTTCTGAAAAAGCATAAGGTAAACAATCAATTAAATCGCTTGCAATAATACTGAATTCATTGTTATTGTACAAAGCAATATCACCAGCCAAACCATGAAGATATACTGCAATAATTGCAGCATCAACTGCATTATAACCTTGTGCAAGAAAAGCCAGAACAATACCTGTCAATACATCTCCACTACCACCTTTTGCCATACCTGAATTGCCGGTTGAATTAAAATACACTTTTCCTTCAGGCGAAACAATTACAGAATAATGGCCTTTAATAACGATGACAATATCATATTTCAAAGCTAATTCTAATGCTTTCTCAATTCTAAAAAAATGGTCTGAATGTTTTTCTGCTAGTCTTTCAAATTCTCCAATATGAGGTGTAAGAATAGTACGAGGGGGCAACATTTTTAAATAATCTGGATTTTTCGACAGTAAATTTATCCCGTCTGCATCTATCACCAGCGGTTTTGTTGTTTCTGATAAAAATTTAATTAAAGCCTTTTCTGTTAAATTTGAAGTGCCAATACCAGGACCTATTCCATTGGCACTAATAGCTGAATTATCTGTTATTTCAGTAACTATTTCTTCATTACTGTCTGTAACAACCATTGCTTCCGGAACACTGGTTTGTAAAATGGAATAACCTGATTTGGGGATATTAACCGTTAAAAGCCCAACACCACTTCTTAAACAAGCCCTTGCACCTAAAACAGCAGCACCCATTTTACCAAAAGAACCAGAGACAAGTCTGGCATGTCCAAATTTTCCTTTATGGTCAAATTTTCCTCTTGGAATTATTCTTGACCGAATATCTATTTTTTCAAGATAGTGATATTTATTATTAATATTATCAATAAATGACTGGTCAAGTCCAATATCAATTACACGCCAATGTCCAATATAAGGTGAATTCTCAGGAATAAAAAAAGCCAGTTTTGGCACCTGAAAGCTGATTGTAAACGCTGCTTTTATTTTATTGTGATGATAATTAAATGCGTCACAAAAAGTACCGGAAGGAATATCAATTGCCACGATTGTAGCCAAAGATTCATTTATTTCTTGTATTACTTTTCCCGCAAAACCTTCAATTGGACGGGTAAGACCTGTGCCCCACATTGCATCAATTACTATATCTTCAGGGTCAGGTTTAAAAGTAAAATCAGCATTTGATATTTCATAAATGACATTTTTATATTTTTCATTCAGTCGTCTGAAATTTATTGTAAAATCGTCACTATTCTGACTTTCAACTTTTAAAATATAAACTACTACTTTAAAATTTTTTTCCAGTAATAACCGTGCAACAGCAAGACCGTCACCACCATTGTTTCCTTGCCCGCAAAAAACATATACAGTTCCCGAGATTCTGAAATGCTTTATCAAATAGTTAGTAAAAGTTCGGGATGCACGCTCCATTAAATTAATAGATAATATTGGTTCGTTTTTTATCGTAAAGGCATCAGCTTCACGTATCTGTTCCCTTGTTAGAACCTTCATAAAATAAATATTTACTTTACTTTTTTGATAAAGAACAAAGATAATAATATTACATCAAATAGTTCTATCATGTATTTTTGTAGGGTAAAAAATCTAAATTATTGATATTATTCTCAAATAAATGACTTTAACTGCAATTATCATATTGATGATTATTTCTCTGATTATTTCTGCATTTTTTTCAGGTATTGAAATCGCATTTTATCAGGCTAACCCTTTGAAAATTGAGTTGGATAAAAATACGGGCATGATATCTTCCCGACTTTTATCCTATTTATCCGCCAAACCAATACGCTTTATTACCAATTCATTAGTTGGAAATAACATTGCTTTGATTATTTTTGGTATTGGTTTTACACAACTTATAAATTTTCTTTACCCATATACAGGAATTTTTGGATTAAAACAGGGTGTTTTCTCGTTTATAATTATGAGTTTAGTTTCAGGGTTTTTAATCCTGATATTTGCTGAATTTATTCCAAAAGCAATTTTTATAAGGAGCCCTAATCGTCTGCTCAACAATTTCATTTTCCCTTTTTATTTGATTTATTTAATTCTTTTCCCTTTAAACCTTTTTTTTATCGGAATTTCTAATATTATACTTCGAATATTAAAATACAAAACTGAATATCCCAAAACCACTTTTGAATACCATCATTTATTCAGCATAGTTGATGGTGAGGAAGTTGACACTACCAGCGACAATAATGTAGAACTAGATACAAAAATTTTAAAAAATGCAATAGAACTACCCGGGATAAAAGTCAGGGAGTGCATGGTACCAAGGCCGGAAATTACATTTATTGATATTTCAGAGAATATCACTGAATTAAAAGCACTTTTTATTAAAAGCAGGCATTCAAAAATCATTGTTGTTAACAATGATATTGAGCATATTGTTGGCTATGTTCATAATATTGATCTTTATAGCAATCCCGAAAGTATAAATAATATTTTACGTCCTGTTTTTATTGTTCCTGAATCTATGCCTGTCAATAAAATGTTAAAGATGTTCATGTCATCGAAAACAAGCATAGGGCATGTAGTAGATGAATATGGCGGAACAGCAGGCATCATCAGTATAGAAGATGTTTTGGAAGAAATAGTGGGCGAAATTGAAGATGAATACGATAATAATGAGCTGAAAGAGGTACGCATTAATGAAAATGAATTTATTTTTAGTGCCCGGCACGAAATAGATTACCTCAACAGTAAATATAATATAAATATTCCCGAAGGAGATTACACTACTTTAGGAGGTTATATACTTGAGCTTAAGGAAGACTTTCCTGTTAAAGGAGAAATAATTAACACCAATCGTTTTGTTATTAAAATCCTTAATGCGTCTTTCAATAAAATTGATGAGGTTAGTCTTAAAATCATTGATGAAGAAAATTAGAAAACTTACAATATCATTCCCGCACCCACAGTATTATTGGTTTTTTCATCAATAAGGATTACACTTCCTGTAATTTTATTGTTTTTATAAGCATCAAAATATAATGGACTGGAGGTGTGCAGGCTTATTCGTCCTATATCATTCATCCTGATGGTTTTATCATCCTGAAGCCGATGTAAAGTATTTATATCAATTTTATACCTGATTTCCTTTATCATGCATCTTACTTCCTTTGTTGTATGTTTTAAAATATATTTATTACCAATATTGAAACCATTGTCGTAAAACCAACAAAGCATTATATCAATATCCTGACTGATTGTTGGCTTACTGAATTCTTTAACTATCATATCACCACGGCTAACATCAATGTCATCTTCCAAAAGGATATTTACACTCATAGGAGCATATGCAACTTCCACTTCATCACCGAGTTTTTCAATTTTTGCTATTCTTGATTTAAAGCCTGAAGGTAAAATTACCACCTCATCTCCCTTTTTAAAAATACCACCAGAAACACGGCCTGCATATCCGCGATAATCGTGATATTCCTGACGCATAGGACGTACAACATATTGAACAGGAAACCTGCAGCTAATTCTCTCATAATCGCTTTCTACATACACATTTTCCAATGCGTATAAAAGTGTCGGCCCCTGATACCAATCCATATTTTTGCTTCGCTCTACCACATTATCACCAACTTTTGCACTGATAGGAATAAACCTGATGTCTGGTACGTCAATTTTTGATGTAAAAGACAGGAAATCATTCATTATTCGTTCAAAAACATTTTCCTGATAATTCACCAAATCCATTTTGTTGATACAAACAATAATATGTTTTATGCCCAGCAAAGCAGAAATAAAAGTATGACGTTTAGTTTGCTCTAACACACCATTCCGGGCATCAATCAATATAATAGATAAGTTTGAGTTTGAAGCTCCTGTCACCATGTTCCTTGTATATTGGATATGACCTGGAGTATCGGCAAGAATAAATTTTCGCTTTGGCGTAGCAAAATACCTGTAGGCAACATCAATTGTTATTCCTTGTTCACGTTCAGATCGCAACCCATCGGTTAACAAAGCCAAATTAACAAAATCTTCACCTCTGTTAATACTTGATCTTTCAACTGCCTCCAGTTGATCTTTAAAAATTGTTTTTGTGTCAAACAAAAGCCTGCCAATAAGTGTACTTTTACCATCATCAACACTTCCTGCTGTTACCAGTCGTAATAAATCCATTTCTTTTTATTTTAAAAGCTAATCCTGTGGTTAGTTAGTTAAGCCAATGTATTAAATTAAAAATACCCTTCTTTTTTTCTGTCTTCCATAGCAGTTTCAGAGCGTTTATCATCAGCCCTACCAGCTCTTTCTGTAATTCTGAATGCTGCAACTTCAGCAATAATATCATCCAGTGAAAAGGCTTTTGATTCAATTGCACCTGTACAGGTCATGTCACCAATTGTTCTGAATCTGACAATTTTTTCTTCAATAATTTCAGTTGGTTTCATAACATTAACAGGATGAACGGCCAACCACATACCATCGCGGTTAAATACCTTTCTTTTGTGAGAATAATATAAATTTGGCATAGGTATATTTTCTCTTGCTATATACTGCCAAATATCCATTTCAGTCCAATTGCTTAATGGAAAGACCCTGAAATGCTCATTAATATTCTTTCTACCATTAAAGAGACTCCAAAGTTCAGGTCTTTGGTTTTTTGGATCCCATTCACCAAATTCATTTCTATGACTGAAAAAACGTTCTTTTGCCCTTGCTTTTTCTTCATCTCTTCGACCTCCACCAAGTGCACAATCAAATTTATACTTTTCAATGGTATCAAGCAATGTAACCGACTGAAACCAGTTTCTGCTTGCGTTTATACCCTTTTCTTCTTTAACCTTTCCCATATCAATCGTTTCCTGAACATATCCGACAACCAGTTGAACCTCATATTTTTTTACCATTTCGTCCCGATAGTCAAGTGTCTCCTGAAAATTATGCCCGGTATCGATATGAACAATAGGAAATGGTACACGAGCTGGCTGAAAAGCTTTCCAGGCAAGGTGCAACAACACCATGGAATCTTTGCCACCGGAAAATAACAACATAGGATGGTTAAATACGGAAGCAGACTCCCTGATTACATAAGTAGCTTCTGACTCAAGATGGTCGAGATGTGTCATGGAATAATTCATAATTCTTAATACCTGATTAGTGATAAAACCTCACGATAACAATGTCTGATACTTCTGCGTACAGTTTTATTGTCTGTTCTAATAATAAAATTTGGGTTGACAGGTTCTTCATATTCAATATGAACACCTGTAAAATTTTGAAGTTTTCCTTCTCTTACCTTGCGATAAAGTCCTTTTGGATCTCTTTTTTCACAAATTTCAAGAGAACATTTAACATAAATTTCATAAAAATTTTCAGGACCAATGATACTTTTTGCCAGCTGACGGCTTTTTTCGGTTGGGCTGATAAACGAACAAATAGTAATTACTCCGCATTCCAAAAATAACTTTGCTACTTCTGCCACTCTCCTAACATTTTCTTCTCTACTAGCAGGAGTAAAATCTAAATCAGAGTTTAAACCTGTTCTTACATTATCACCATCCAGCAGTTTAGTCATATAGCCTTTATGAAAAAGCTTACGTTCCATACCTTTTGCAAGTGTACTTTTTCCGGAACCTGACAGGCCTGTAAACCAAAATACCATAGCCCGCTGGTCAAGCAGTTTTTCCTTTTCATCTCTTGCTACAGTTTGTCCAAAAATTGGAAATATATTGTTGTCAACCAATTTATATAACTTTTAAAACTTTAATTTTGTGTCAATATTAAAAATTCAGCCTAATGTGGCATGCCGCAAATATACAAATTAATGAATTTATTGCCCTGATGAAAGAGGCAGGTGAAAAAGTAATTAATGTGTACAATCAGGAACAGGAAAATTGGGAGATAAACTTTAAAACTGATATGTCACCACTTACCATGGCTGATAAAGTATCAAATAAAACCATCTGTAGCTTTCTTAAAAAAAAATATCCTGAGTTTCCGGTTATTTCAGAAGAAAACAAAGAAATTCCTTACAGCATTAGAAAAAACTATACCTTAATGTGGCTTGTTGACCCGCTTGATGGCACAAAGGAATTTATCAAACGAAACGGAGAGTTCACAATAAATATTGCACTAATTGAAGGTACTGAACCAACTTTTGGTATTGTTTATATTCCTGTAACTGGTATTATTTATTATGCAATTAAAGGAGCTGGAGCATATAAAATTGAAAATCATAATTTAAAACAAATCAAGGTAAAATCGTTCAAACTAAATGACAAAGGTCTTGGTGTTGTGGCTTCACGTTCGCATAATAACGAGGAAACTAAAACATTTATAGAAAAACTAAATGCTCCTGAAATAATCAACAGGGGTAGTTCATTAAAATTTTTAATGATAGCTGAGGGTACAGCACATTTGTATCCAAGGCTTGGTCCAACCATGGAGTGGGATACTGCAGCAGCACAAATAATAGTGGAAGAAGCAGGTGGAAAAGTGATTGATTTTGAATCCGAACAGAAACTTTACTATAATAAAAGTAATTTGTTAAATCCTGATTTTTTAGTAATGGGTAATAAACTATAGGTTTTAAAGCTATTTTCGTCTGGAAAAATCTGATTCCACTAACAATAGCATATTGTTGTTTAATGATGCAATGGTACGTTTCTTACTGTTTTTGTTGTTTTTTATAAGAAATGTGTCAAGATTAGATTTTCCTTTTTTCGCATTTTCCATTATTTTTCTATATTTAAGGCTTAAAGAGGTCACAAAGTTTATTTCAGGTAATATCTGATAATCAAGATTAACAGTGATTTGGTGGTAACCACTATCGGTACAAACAATCATTGTTATATCCTCCCAATTTTCATGTTCATATTGAAGGTCTGAAAAAAAACTACTAATGTTTGATACGTCTTCGGTTTTTAGATATTCTGTAATAATTGGTTCAAGTTTACCCGAAGCTAATACATTGTCAAGATATTCAGATTCCTTAAAATATTGTTTTTTTGCAATAGAACTGTTTATTTTTGCCATCAATAAAATAATAAAAGTCATTGCTATCACAATTATTAAAAACCAAATTAATGACTTTAAACTGACCTTTAATTCGTTAGTTTTCATGGTATTATTTTTTTAATTCATCCATATTTTCAGCAATACTTTCAAGATTTGCAGAAATTCTGCTTAAATTAATCATTAAACTTATTAAAAAACTTGAAAAAACAACGACTCCCATAGTAAGCATAGCAAGAGTAGCAATTTTTTGCAGATTATCTGGTAAAATATCCCATTTAAACAAACCATCAGCAATGGCAATAATGCCTAATAATGACAATAACAGAACAAATATAAAAGAGAGTACTATACAAGTTTTCTCTATTTTTTTAAGGTTTAATTTTAGATTCATAACATTCTTTTTAGAAGAATTTAACGAAAATATTTCAATAAAATTGCACGTGGTTTTTTTACAATTTCATTTTATCTAAACCCAAAAGCTGGTTTTCTGTAAGCTTATAATAAAATACTGGTTTTTTTTTAACCAAAACATTTATTTACCAAAGAAAAGGAATAAGCCTGAACTTAATAGTAGCGGCATACTGAGTATATCCATTAAGCTCATTCTTTAATGTTTTATCCTCAAAAAAAGTACGGATAACAATCAGTGCCAAAGAAACAATAACCGGAACAATACTCCAAAGAGAACCAAAAAGCAATGGAAATCCTAATAATTGAATAATGTTGCCGAGATATGCAGGATGTCGCACTATCCTGTAAAGCCCGGTAGTACATACCTGATGATTTCGCTCGGTCTGAATTCTCACAGTACTTGAAAAAAATTTATTTTGTTTTTGTGCAATAAGGAATAACAATTGACCAGTTGCTGTTAATACACCTCCCAACAGATATAAAATCCAATGAAAATCTGGAGACCAATAAAACCGTCCTGAATCAAGACCTGCAAATAAATACATCAAAACAGTAAAAAGTAGTGATAAACCAAGAATATTTTTATCCCATTTTTTTGAATCTTTACCCGGTTTTTCCCGTTCTTTCATTAAATCAGGATCAGGTTTTAATACTGTGTAGTTTAAAACAACCATTATCAGGCCGATAGCAACATAAATCAGCCCCTGCCAATAATCAAGCCTACCAGCACAAACAAATAAAATGGCAAAAAATAATATAGAACCTAAAAGATGTTTAATAATATAACTTGATTTCATGGAATTGTTTTTTTGATTATTAATTAATTTTTTTAACCTTCTATCAACATTTTAAAATTATTATAAATTAATGGTTATTCTTTTTGCATTTAAAAATTTCATCAGGCAAAATTAGAAAAAAATATTTGTTACTCTTTAGTAAACTTTTGTGCTTAATATCACTTATTTAAGGTAAAAAGTAATTAATGGAAGCAAAACAATGACTATTTATTGCTGTTTGTAATCATGCAATAAAACGTATCAGACTTACAATCACAATTAAACGATTAGCCTGATAGTCAGGTATAGAAATGCTTTTTTGCTTCCTTTTTCAATATATATCCGTTTAAATCAATTACTTTTGCTAAACAAATTAATTATATAAATGGAAATTATCAGGCTTGATATTGAAGGATTACTATTAATAAAACCTGTGGTATTCGAAGACGAAAGGGGATATTTTTTTGAGTCTTTTAAAAGTCCGTTATATAAAGAACTAGGACTTGAAACGGCCTTTGTACAGGATAATGAGTCAAAATCGTGTAAAAATGTAGTGCGTGGCCTACATTTTCAGAACCCACCTTATGCACAAGGAAAGCTTGTTCGTGTTATCCATGGTTCAGTAATAGATGTAGCTGTTGATATTCGTAAAAATTCACCTACTTATGGTAAATGGCGTTCTGTAAAACTTAGCAGCGATAATAAACTGATGTATTGGATACCATCAGGCTTTGCTCATGGTTTTTGTAGCTTGGAAGACGACACCATACTTACCTACAAATGCACTGAACTCTACAACAAGGAATCAGAAGGTTCTATCCGCTGGAACGACCCTGACTTGAATGTTTCATGGAAAATTGAAAACCCAATTGTTTCACCAAAAGATAACCTCGCACCTTTTTTCAGAGATTTTGTAAGTTTGTTTTCATTCTGAATCATTCGTATTTTATAATTTATGCAAATAAAAGTTGAAAATACACCTATTGATGCTGTAAAAATCGTTATCCCTGAAGTTTTTGAAGACGAAAGGGGCTTTTTTACTGAAGTTTACCGTAACGACCAATTCAGGGAATTAGGTCTGCCATACGATTTTGTACAACTGAACCATTCAAAGTCAGCTAAAAATGTATTGCGTGGCCTTCACTTTCAGTGGGAGCCTCCCATGGGAAAACTAATGCGTGTAACACAGGGTGAAGCATTTTTGGTAGCTGTTGACATTAGAAAAGGCTCGCCTACCCTGGGAAAATGGTTTGGAATGATTGCTAATTCAAAGGATAAAAAACAAGTGTTTGCACCAGCAGGTTTTGCACGTGGATTTTGTGTATTAAGCGATTTTGCTGAAATTGAATACCTGACAACAGGAACTTATAGCAATAAAGCTGAATCCGGCATATTATGGAATGACCCAGCTATAGGTATTAAGTGGCCCGTAAAAAATCCCGTTTTGTCAGGCAAAGACCAGATAGCACAAACACTTGAACAATGGCTGAACAAGCCGGAATCAAATTTTTTTACTTATTAAAATTTTATTGCAATGAAAATATTAGTAGCAGGAGGAGCTGGTTATATAGGCTCGGTGATGGTGCCAAAACTGGCTGAACGTGGTTATAAAGTTGATGTTGTTGACTTGTTGTGGTTTGGTAATCATTTACCTGAAACAATAAACGTCATACAAAAAAATATCTTTGACCTGGAGGTAAAAGACCTTGAAGGTTACGATCAGGTGCTGTTTCTGGGTGGCCTCAGCAACGATCCGATGGCAGAATTCAGTCCGCGTGATAATTTTATTCAGAATGCATCTGCTCCTGCTTATTTGGGTTATATTGCTAAAGTTGCTGGTGTAAAAAGATTTATTTATGCTGGTTCGTGTTCCGTATATGGCTATACAGTCAATGAGTTGTATGATGAAGAATCACCTGCAGTATCAAACTATCCATACGGAATTTCAAAACTGCAAGGGGAACACTCTGTGATGCAGATGAAAGACAATAAATTTTCGGTCATTGCTTTCAGGCAGGGAACAGTATCAGGCTACAGCCCTCGTATGCGGCTCGACTTGATTGTAAACACCATGTTTAAATCGGCCATTCAAAATAAAGAGATTATCATTAATAATCCATCAATATGGCGGCCTATTTTAAGTATTCAGGATGCTGCAAGTGCATATATTCGTGCTGTTGAAGCTAATTACGACATTAGCGGTGTTTTTAACATCGCTTCAGGAAATTATACAGTGGGTGAGGTGGCCGACCTTGTAAAAGATACACTTACTGAAGAACTTAAAATTGACATCAAACTAAATATTAAAAACATTCAGGACTTTAGAAATTACAAAGTAAGTATTGAGAAAGCAATAAAAGTACTTAGCTTTAAACCAATTTATGATGTTAGAGATATTGTAAAAAATCTTATTTCTAATCTTGAATTTTTTCATGATTTTAATCATCCAAATTTCTATAATATCAATGTTTTTAAGGATTTGGTAAAAAATCAAGGTACTATTTAATTTTATAAAATGAAAGTAGGAATTATTGGTGCAAATGGCCAGCTTGGCAGCGACCTGATTCAGGAGTTTAAAAATGCCGGAGACGAAGTGCTGGGCTTCAACCATTGCGATGTTGAGGTTTATGATATTGATTCCATTGTTAATATGATACGTTTGGCAAAACCTGAACTCCTGATCAATACTGCTGCATATCATCATGTTGATAAATGTGAGGATAATCCCCTTCGTGCACACCAAATAAATACAATCGGTGCACGAAATTTAGCTATTGCATGTGCCGAAAGTGATGTTTTTCTGATGCATATCAGTACAGATTATGTTTTCGATGGTAAACAAAAGAAACCATATTTTGAAGAAGATAATACCATTCCACTGAATGTTTATGGTAATTCAAAATTATCAGGCGAATATTATATTCGTGCAATTGCAAAAAAATATCTTATTATTCGTTCTTCAGGTTTATATGGTAAAAGACCTTGCAGAGCTAAAGGAGGATTAAATTTTGTTCAATTAATGCTCAAGCTTGCAAATGAAGGAAAAAATATTCGAGTTGTTGATAATGAAGTGCTCACTCCTACATCAACAATAGAACTTGCAAGGCAAATTGTAAAGATTAAAAATCCTGACTTTTATGGTGTGGTACATGCTACTGCTGAATGTTGTTGCTCATGGTATCAGTTTGCTAAAACTATTTTTGAACTAACCGGATTGCATCCCAATCTTGAAATTGCATCAGCTGACGAATTTCCCTCAAAGGCTAAGAGACCGGAATATTCTGTTCTGGAAAATGGCAAATTAAAAGATTATAATGTAAACATCATGAAAACATGGGAAGATGCACTAAAAGAATATTTGAGTTCATAACTCAATTTATCGTATTACCATGATGGAGCCTGTATAAAATTTACGTTGTGTTTGTGTGCCACGAATGCTAACATGAAAATAATAATTATCAGTTGGCACATATTCACCATTGTATCTGCCATCCCATTGATTTGACAAATCATTCGATTCAAACATTTTATTTCCCCATCTGTCGTATATTACTATATGAAATTCAATAATATACATTCCTTTTATTTCAAAATAATCATTAAGACCATCACCATTTGGTGAAAATGCATTAGGGATAAATGCCCGCAGCGGTGTTGGTAAACATAGCTCATTTGAAACAGATTGTCGTTTGTCACCATTTCGAATTGCTACCACACGGTAACAATATTGAGCCTGATTTAATATGGTATTGGTGTCTTCAAAACTGGTGTCACCAGGAAAAGTATTGGTCAGAGTTTCCCACAGGTTTGTCTTCTGATTATAGGCTTCCAAAATATAATTTTCAATTCCTGCATTCCAATATTCATAATTTGTCCAATACAATATGGGCAGTTCCTGATTTGTATCTGCTTTTAAAAGAATGGTTTTGCCAATATTACTATAAGGACTGTAATAATTACAACTGTCAAGCACTTTTATTCTATAGGTATAAGAGTTATTATCAACATTGGTCAGGTCATCGTTGAAACTAAAAATTGTTGGAGAAAGGGTGGTTAATGCACTATAATTGATTTTATCAGTTGATTTTTCAAGATAAAATTGTTTCGGACGCCCTACATTGATAGGAGTCCATTCAACTAAAACAACCTTATCATCAACCACTGTTGCACGGTCAATTATAGTAGGCTCAACATAAGGATATACTTTTACTTGTTTCTCTATTGAGTCGAAACATTGATGGTTGGTGCCTGCAAGTAATTTTACCATGAAATTACCAGAGTTATTAAAAACATGATCAGGATTTTGTAATGTTGAATAATTGCCATCTTTAAAGCTCCATAGCCATGAACTAATAAAATCAGGTGACACTACATTGCTTTGGTCGGTAAAATAAACTGCTTCACCTAAACATGGAACAGTAAAAATAAAATCCGCTTTCGGCATAGGATATACTTCCATTGTATGATATACTGTATCAGGACAGTTATACGTTTGTGACAAGGCAATTAAGCGAACCAAATAAGAATTATAAGTTGAATATGTATGTGTTGGAGAACCCTGTACAGATGTGTTTCCATCTCCAAAATTCCAACTAAACGACAAGCTCCCTGATGCTACAGTAGAGGTATTATTAAATGCAAAGGAATTGTTTGTTAAACATTGCGTTGAATCATTTACTGTAAAAGTGGCAGAAGGCATTGGACGAACATATACAGGCTTGATTAATGAATCATAACAATTATTGGCAGAAACTACATTTAATTTTGCATTAAAAGTTCCAAATGAACTGTATTTATGGTTGGTGTTTTTTGTTGAAGAAAACGAGGAATCACCAAATTCCCATAAATAAGTTATTGTACCATAAGGTATAGATGAATAATTGCTAAAGTCGAACAAGTTTCCCCTCAGGCACTGCGATGAGTCGTTGACAAACCATTGTGCAACAGGCATAGGATAAACTATTGAAGAATGATAGGTTGTGTCTTTACAATTATTGCCCGAAACAGCAATCATTCTTACCAAAAAAGTATCGTATGTGCCATAAGTATGAGCAGGTGAATTTGCTGACGATGTTGCTCCATCACCAAAATCCCAGTTGTATGATAGTGTTCCATAAGGAATCGCTGTGTTTTGTAAAAAATTAAAACTATTTCCTTTCAGACATTGTGAACTGTCGTTTACACTAAATGCAGCCACAGGCATCGGAAAAACCTCAACCGCCTTGACAACAGAATCTTTACAGCCAAGGGTCGATTCCATCACCAGTTTTACATTATATATATTGTGAGTATGATATTGATATTGTGGGTTGTCCTGTAATGAAGTGCTTCCATCACCCAACAACCATAAACTTGAAATGTTTCCGTTTGCAATTGTTGAATTATTGGTAAAAACAAAAAGATTATCTCTTAAACACTGTTTATCATTATTTATACTGAAAGAACTCTTTGGGGAAGGGAATATATAAACCGGGTGATAAATGGTATCTTTACATGAAAGGTTTGATGTTGCAATCAGTTCTACTAAAAAAGTATCATGTAAAGTATAGGTGTAATTTGGATTGGTTAAAATACTGCTGTTTCCATCACCAAAATTCCAGGAATAGGTCGAAGAACCTGAATTGATATGCGTATTATTTGTAAAAACAAAATGATTCGTGTTAAAACACTGCTGGCTATCGTTTACAGAAAATTCAGCTACAGGATTTGGATAAACATACAATGTTTTCTGAATGGAATCAGAACAAAGCAAATCGCTTGTAACTATCAGTTTTACATTAAAGGTATCATCTGAAAGATATGAATGATTGGTCGAATGATTTACAGAAGTGTCACCATCGCCAAACAACCATAAATCTGTCATGAAGCCTGTATTTATTGTACTTGTATTATTAAAACTAAATTTATTACCAACCACACATTGTCTGTTGTTATCAATTGAAAAGGATGGAACAGGTGTTGGAAAAATATAAGCTGTTTTTACAATTGTGTCTTTACATGCTAATGCTGAAGTAGCTATCAACCTGACATTAAAAGTGTCATCAGTAGAATAGCTGTATGCAGGGTTTGTTGAAACAGATGAATTGCCATCGCCAAAATTCCATAAATAACTCATGCTGCCACTACTTATTGAAGTTTGATTGGTAAACAAAAAGTTATTTGCTTTAAAACACTGAACAGAATCATTAATGGAAAAGTCAGTAACAGGATTGGGAAAGATATAGACCTTTTTAATAATACTATCTTTACACCCGTTTTGTGAATAAACAACAAGTTTTACATCATTTGTGTCTTCAATATTATAAATATGTTCGGTGTTAGTCATATTATCAGTTGCACTGTCACCAAAAAACCACCAAAACTGAAGCATACCGTAAGGAATACTTGTATTATTGGTAAAAACATATTTATTGCCGTTGAGGCACTGATTACTGTCATTGATATTGAATGCAGCAAGCGGCATAGGATGTATGACTACCATTTTATCAGCAGTATCGCGGCAGTTTAATGTACTCGACACAATAAGCTTTACATTTAATGTGTCGTAGGTTGAATATGAATGTGCAGGATTTTTTAAAACAGAAGTTGCACCATCACCAAACGACCAGAAATCAGTAAATGTTCCGCTATGAATTTTACTGGTATCAGTGAAAACAAACTGATTGTCTTTCAGGCATTGCTCGGATGAATTGATTAAAAAACCTGCCTGAGGCATAGGATGAACAAAAACTTTTTTAACAAGAGTATCATAACATCCCATTTGACTATTGCTTATTAACTGCACATCAAATGTATCGTGTGTATAATAACTTACAATAAAAGTATCATTGGTGCTGAAAGCAGGTTCACCTGAGTTCCATGTACGGCTTAAACTTCCCCAATCGATAGTTGATCGGTCAACAAACTCGTAATAATTATTCAGTAAACATTGCGAAGAATCGTTAATTGTAAATTTTGCCACCGGCATCGGATAAACTATAGCTTTACTGATTATTGAATCTTTGCATCCCCAGTCAGATATTACCAGAAGCTTAACATCAAAGGTATCATGGCTCATATAAGAATGTGAAGCATTCAGCGTATTTTGTTTCACACCATTACCAAAATCCCAATAAGAATTAAAATATCCACTTGCAATTGTAGCGTTATTAATAAAACTGAAGAAATTATCTCTCAGGCACTGTGTGCTGTCATTTATACTGAATTTTGCTACCGGTTCGGGGTGAACATGAACATAAGTTACTTTTGAAATACTATCGATACACCCTTTATCAGAAGTGGCAACAAGCGTTACTAAAAATGTATCAGCACTTTTATAGCTATGCACCGGATTGGTAAGCGCTGACGTAGCACTATCGCCAAAATTCCACATATAAGTCATTGATCCCCATGCAATAGTACTTAAATTTGTAAAACCAAAAGCATTTCCTTCAAAACATTGAGAACTGTCATAAATGGCATATTTGGCAACAGGCATCGGGTCAACAATTACTACTTTTTGCATTGAATCTTTGCATCCTTTTTCAGAAGTACTGATTAGTTTTACAATATAAGTTCCCGGATTAAGATAACTATATTGTGTATCCTGATTTTGTGCATTCTGGCCATCACCGAGGGACCAACGATACGACAATGTCCCTGCTGTAATGCTTGTATGATTGGTTAAATGGTATAAATTACCTTTGAAACACTGGGCACTATCGCTAATATCAAAGCTGCTTTTGGGCATATAATATGTCTGTTGCCAATGTATTACCGTATCATTGCAGCCTACTGAACTTGTTACTTTCAATAAAACTGGGAATGTATCTACATAAGAATATGAATGGGACGGATTTGCTGAAGTAGTATTGTAACCATCTTGAAAATCCCAGTAATTATTATATGTTCCCCATTTCAGCGATGACAGGTTTGTAAAATCAAATTTATTTCCACCAAAACATTGGGTACTATCGTTTACAGAATATTGAGCAACAGGCATCGGATAAACAATACTATAATGAACTGCCGAGTCTTTACATCCAAAATCTGATGTTGCAACAAGACTGACACTCAAGGTATCATCGATAGAATATGCATGTAAAAAATGTACATTGGAAGAACTGTTGCCATCTCCACTATACCATTTATATGACATATTTCCCCAGTCAATCGTACTTTGATTTGTAAAAGAAAAAGAATTTCCACGTAAACATTGTGTGCTGTCATTTATGGTAAAAATGGATTTTGGCATCGGATAAACATACACTTTTTTATAAGTGGAATCGCTACATGCTAAGTTGCTATTGGTAATAAGCTTTACTGTGAAAGTATCGTGGTAGCTGTAAGAATGTGAAGGGCTGGTTGCCGTAGCACTTTGGCCATCATCAAATTTCCAGAAATAGGTTGTAGAACCACTATTTATTGTAGTAAGGTTGGTAAACTGAAATAAATTATTTTTAAGGCATTGTGTGGTATCATTAATACTAAATTTAGCAAGCGGGTTTGGAAAAATATATACTTTTTTTGTCAGAGAATCGCTGCAACCCAACCCAGATATCAATAAAAGTTTTACAAAAAATGTGTCATCTGTTAAATATGAATGATTAGCATGAAAGCTAATTGCGGTAGCGCCATCACCAAAGTACCAGTCATTTGTAAAATGGCCTGAATTTATTGTGCTTGAATTTGTAAAACTGAAATTATTTCCATTTAAACACTGATTGCTGTCGTTAATACTAAAAGATGTTTCGGGTGATGGAAACACATAGATTGTTTTTGTAAGAGAGTCCTGACAACCCAAGTTTGAAGTATTAACAAGTTTCACCTGAAAGGTGTCGTCATAGGTATATTTTCTTGTTGGGTTTGCCAATGTACTTGTTGCTCCATCGCCAAAATACCAATTGTATGTCTGAGAGCCTGTATTTATTGTTGAACTGTTTGTA